>ULLC01007815.1_pt1 | contig 24967 bp, 29 predicted proteins | sample 1951301 | NCBI WGS metagenome assembly ULLC01 (sample SAMEA4835515, study PRJEB28245) | human gut metagenome | biome: gut microbiome; material: fecal sample | place: Denmark | collected 2008 | reverse complement strand
TGCTCTATCGCATTCGCGGCATCCGGGCATTCCGCCAGTGTGCTACCCGCTTCTCCAACGGAGATGAAAACACCGTGAACATACGTGTGGAGAGCAGTTATCCGCATCCGGTGGCTGTGGAAGTGGTGGATGAGATTCCTTTTGCATTCCAGTTGCGGAATATTGATTTCCGGATGAGGCTCCAGGCGAATGAGGGCAGGACGATTACGTATCATCTGCGTCCTACGCGGCGGGGGATTTACTCTTTCGGACGGATTCGGGTGTTTGTGGCAGGCAGAATGGGATTGCTTTCCCGCAGATATACTTGCGATGCTCCGCTGGATGTCAAGGTATATCCGTCCTATCTGATGCTCCATCGGTATGAGTTGCTTGCTATCAGCGACAACTTGACGGAATTGGGCATCAAACGTATCCGCAGGGTGGGGCATCATACGGAGTTCGAACAGATAAAGGAGTATGTGAAAGGCGACGATTACCGCACGATAAACTGGAAAGCAAGCGCCCGGAGGCACGAACTTATGGTAAATGTCTATCAAGACGAGCGTTCCCAGCAAATCTATAACGTGATAGACAAGGGGCGGATTATGCAGCAGGCATTTCGCGGGATGACCTTGCTGGACTATGCTATTAATGCCTCCCTGGTTCTTTCGTACGTTGTCATGCGGAAGGAGGATAAAGCCGGACTGGTAACGTTTAATGAGCACTTTGATACATTTATCCCCGCCTCCCGACAGCCCGGACAAATGCAGGCGTTATTGGAGAACCTTTACAGCCAGCAGACTACTTTTGGGGAGACCGACTTTTCCTCATTGTGCGTACATTTGAACAAGCGCGTCAACAAACGCAGTCTTTTGGTGCTGTATACCAATTTTTCCGGCATCGGCAGCTTGAATCGCCAGTTGGCTTATTTGCAGCAGTTGAACCGCCAGCACCGGTTGCTGGTCATCTTCTTCGAAGATGCCGCTCTGAAAGAGTACGTCGCCACTCCTGCGAGGGATACGGAAGGGTATTACCGCCATGTCATTGCCGAGAAATTTGTATTCGAGAAACGGCTGATAGTCTCCACCTTGAAGCAGCACGGCATCAGTTCTGTACTGACTACACCGGAAAATCTTTCTGTGGACGTGATAAACAAGTATCTGGAGATGAAGTCACGTAGCCAGATATAAAAACAGTAACTAAGGTTATATAATCCGTAATAAGGGTAGTGAAGATGTCTGGATTTTCCTCTAATTTTGTAATTGGTATATTGTGAAGGTGTGGAAAACATATCCTTAAGATTTTATATATCTGAAGTTACAATAATGAGAATGACTTTATAGGTGATGAAAGACAATACATTGGACATAAAGACCGTATGTGAATGTAACCGGTGCCTGGGATGTAAAACGTTGCATCCTCAGGTAAGCATTATTAATCTGGAAAATCCTAGTGTGTATCAGGATGCTGTGAAGTTTGAATTCTATGCCATCCTACTGATTGAGGACTGTGAAGGGGATTGTGACTGCTGCGGACGGAAATATTATGATTATTCCAATGCTACGATGGTATTTCTTACTCCCGGCGAGATATTCCGGATGAACAAGAACAATACGCTTCCGGACAAAGGTTGGCTGCTGGCATTTCATCCCGATTTATTGCTTTGTACTACGTTAAAGAATCATATCGACAACTATACTTTCTTTTTCTACCGCAAGGAGGAGGCGTTGCATCTGTCACAGCGCGAAACGGCCAAAGTGACGTGTTGCCTTGAGAATATTGATGATGAACTTCATCATTCCATTGATATGCATAGCAATACCATCTTGTCCCGTCACATCGAATTGCTGCTGGATTATTGCTCACGTTACTATGAGCGGCAATTCATCACCCGTGAGAATAAGAACAAGATGATTCTGGGGAAAATGGAAGGGATATTGGACGAGTATATCACTTCCGGAAAGTTGCAGGAGGGGAAGCTGCCCACTTCCGGATGCTGTGCCGAAAAACTGAATCTTTCGACGGCTTACTTTGATGATTTGCTGAGGTTTGAGACGGGTAAGACATTGGCTGAATACTTCCAGTTCAAATGCTTGTACACGGCCAAGAAAATGTTATCGGAAGGTGGTAATACACCTGCTGCCGTAGCGCGTCGGCTGGGCTATCCGAGTGTGCAATATTTCAGTCTGGTGTTTAAGAAAGCAACGGGAGTTGCACCGAATGAATATAGATATTCACAAAATTGAGATGATGCAGATAGAATGAATTTATTAGACCAAAATATTTTATAATGGAGACCAAAGCTATATTTTTGGATGTAGACGGAACATTGGTGAGTTTCGACACTCACCGCGTTCCGCAGTCGGCTATCGAAGCGTTGCAGCAAGTTCATGAATCCGATATAAAAATCATAATAGCAACTGGGAGGGCGTTTACCGATCTTCACGAACTTGAAGAGATTCCATACGATGCAGTGATAGCTTTGAATGGGGCCGATTGTGTACTGAGAGATGGCACTCCTATATCTCGTAAACAGATTCCCGAAAAGGATTTTCAGAGGGTACTAGTATTGGCTCAACATTATGGGTTTGCTCTGGCTATCGAAACGAATAAAGGTATTTTTGTCAACGAACTCAATCCGACCGTCATCGAATTGGCTAGGCTGGTCAATCACCCTACACCGCCGGTGGCAGACATTGAAAAGGAATTTATGGGAGGCGAATGTTGTCAGTTATGCATATATTGTGATGAAGAAATGGAAAAAGAAGTTATGGCACAACTTCCCGGACTTTCTGTTTCCAGATGGAACCCTTTCTTTGCGGATGTCAATGTGACGGGAGTAAACAAGGCTATGGGTATCAATGAGTTTGCTTCCTATTATGGATTTGATGTTTCAGGAACCATCGCTTTTGGTGATGGCGGGAATGATATTTCCATGATTCGTGCAGCCGGGATGGGAATAGCTATGGGAGGAGCTTCCGAGGCTGTGAAAAGCGTTGCCGATTATATAACGGAGACGGTGGATGAGCATGGTATCCGGAACGCTCTGGTTCATTTTGGTATTGTGGAATAAAAATCGGCTGTCAAAACTTATGAAAACTATAGTCAGTGAATATTATGCTTTTAGAAAAACTGCTTAAAGAATTTAATTTTAGCATCAATACTTTTAATTTGGAGGAATCTAAGTTATTTGACCGATATTTTGAGCGGATATTGATTGGTAAAGATACATTTTTGATTAAGGAAGGAGAAATAGAAAGATATAGTTATTTCGTTTATGATGGGATGTTACGTTGTTGGCTTTTGAATCATAAAGGGGAAGAGCAGATTTTTTGGTTTTGTAAAGAAGGTACGTTTTCAATGTCGAACATATCTTTTACCTTACAAACAAAATCTGCATTTAATGTGCAGACAATTGTAGATAGCGTTATTTACCGAATAGACAAGAAGCGAGTAGATGAACTGTATACTGCTATTCCTAAGGTGAAAACCGTATTTGAAGATTTGAATGCCATACTACTGAATAAGCTCTTGAAAAGAAATATCGACTTGATTAAATATTCTCCTGAACAGTATTATCTACAGATGATTGAAGAATATGGCATTACATTAAACTATATCCCACTCAAAGATATAGCTTCTTATTTGGGTATCACGCCGCAAGCACTAAGCAGAATCCGTAAACGTATTTTTTAACCTGGGTTCAGTGCATTGAATGTATAAGTTCCGAACTTTGCGGCTTTAAATAGCAATTACAATTATGATTAGAAAAATTAAAGTTACGGATTATCCACGTTTGATAGAAATTTGGGAAAGTGCAGTATTGAGTACACATGATTTTCTTAAAGAGGAAGATTGTCTATACTATAAGGAACAGCTTCCGGTATATTTTCAGTATGTCACTCTATTCGGATTTGAACAGGAGGGAATCTTAATCGGATTTATGGGAATTGCAGAAGGAAATCTTGAAATGTTGTTTATTGACAATAATTATCGAGGCACAGGAATTGGGAAAAAACTGGTTACTTATGCCATAAATCATTTGCAGGTAACGAAAGTCGATGTGAACGAGCAGAATATTCAAGCTGTCGGTTTTTATAAATATATAGGCTTTAACGTATACAAAAGGTCTGATTTGGACGGAGAAGGTAAAGAATATCCTATTTTACACATGCAGTTGTAGTTCGTAAGTCAGACCCCGATTTTAAAAATCATCATTTTTGCCAGCACTACTTTTTCTTCTCATATTCGGCTTTAACTATCTGACAGCAAGAATTTAACCACGTGTTTTTTTTCTGTTTTTCGTTTATAATAAATAACATTTGTTAATGTCTATTTCGGGCTTATTTTCCGTTTTCTTTGTGCAAATATGGTGATTAAGGGGCGAACTCCGTTGTCTATAGTGCCGGAAGTATGGCTTTTGCTCCCCGTATATGGGCACTTTTTCCCTTCATGTCCTGTGTGTAATGCAGAGAAGCTTGGCGCATAATTCCCGAAACCTTATTACAAAACTTCGTCCCACGCATGTGGGCTCGCCGGTTTGCCTGCGTGAACCGTTGAGCCCACGTGCGTGGGACGAGGGTTTACATGAACCTTCATAATAAAAAGCATGGGACATACGTGGATTCTGCCTATACCTTCTTCCAGTTTTGTCCCTATCCGGAGGACGGTCTGCCCATTCATTGCTGCTCAGTTTCTTATTCTTGTGATGTAAGTCTGAGAAAGCTGAAACTCGAAAATTGCTTATGCACCGGATATTTCGGGTCCCCATTTTTGCCGGAGCGAGAAAAAGAAAAAGCTCTGAAATTCAAGAATTTCAGAGCTTTGCTTTAATTTGCTATTTGCTTTCGCGGTGCGTACGGGACTCGAATTTAAAATCTAATCCACTCTGTACCACCATCTTAATCAGTCATTTTTTTCAAAGTCCAACGTTTAATCCAACGTGAAGAAATCGCTATTCTGCGTAGCTTTTTATAGCTGATTAGAACATTGCAAAGATAGAAAAAATAACAATATAATCAAATTTCATATATAACTCATTGACGAAATTAAATTGATACATATTTAACTCTGCTAATGGGTTTCTGATTTTTGCAATTAGGAGGATTGCAGATAGCTAATTTTCTCAACAATCCGAGTGAATAATCCCTATACATCTTTCGCACAATTTCTTCCAATCACAATCGCATAGTTGTAAAAATAATGCTTTTATCCTTTTTCTTGTTTTAACAAAAGTTACAAATATCGGTTTTCAACCTTCTGATTAATTCTTTATCTATTGATACTTTATCATTTTTAGTAAATATCTAAATGGATTAGCTTAGTAACCCTTTATGAGTACTAGAATACAGAAATATTATTATCTTTTAAGTATAACTTTTTTGAGAACTTCCCCAAAGCCTTTTATTATTATTGGTCCATACTTCTTTGCAGCAACTGTAATAACTACACCTGCGACAACAAGGAAACCTTTATCGGCGTTATTAACTTTTTCAGGATCCATATTTTTCAAATTTTAAATATTTTATATCTTTTTTGCATTCAGTACGCATATCTTTGACAGGAACTCCTTCTTGTGCAAAATCAAGCTTCTTATTGCAATCAAGTATATTGCTAATGCCTGACTTTTTTTCAGCCATTAAATAGCCCATTTTTTTTGAAAGAACAATCAATGTATGAATTACAATAGTTGACCATGATTTTATGGTTTCTTGTAATTGCTTCATTATCTCCTTTTAGGTGGAGAACTACATCTGATAATAAAATAAGCCTGTTATATAACTGAATGTCATACACATAATCTTCGTGGCATTTTTGATAACGCTGATTCGTTGTGAAACGGATTAGTTATGGATTTCCAAAATACTTGCCAACTGTTAGCTGGAGCTCCATTAAGTTTTTTCGTTCTTCTTCTATTTACGGATGTAACTTAACTAATCCACTTTACATATTCATATAGGCAATAGTGGCTGTATTATTCAACTCCTCAGGGGCTTAGAAGTTGGATAAAGATCTATAAATCCTTTGAAATGGCCGATTATAGAGCCAATTCTATCGTCTTTTTGCCCTCTTTTGATGTCTTTACTTTTTTCTCTATTACATCCAATTTTTCAAGAACAGATTGAACTATAGCCATCATTGCAAGATTAGATATACTTTGGATTACAGCTTGTAAATCTAATTTCTGAACGATTATTGCTTGTCCTTTAATAACGGATTCTCCTTTAATTCTAATATTTGGTATGAAGCCACCTGGATTTTTATCGAATTTGTCAAAAGATGCTTTTCCTGATTTCAACATCTCTCATATGTAGTACGACGATTTTGCAGACTAAAACGAAAGTACCGACACATTGGTTGTCGGTACTTTCGTTTAATAATTTTCATAGAAAACAAGATTCCCTTTTTGTCTCAATTTTACAAGGGAATCTGGTGTGACTGAATTCGGAAGAAAAGAATATTTGGTAAATTGTGGGTTCCGATGTGGCAAAGTAATGTTATGGCCATTATTCATATATTCAAAAGGGCCAGCAATAGAAATTTTTGTTTTTAAGTCTTTTGAGATAAACAACAATCCTTCTGATTCTTTAAGTTCAATATTGAGATTTTTAGTATCAAAATATACACATTGAGCCGAGATACCACTTTTACCAAAAGAATAGGTCTCTCCTATATATGAATCAGAATGTTTAGATTTTAAGGCAGAGCATATAATGTCATTCCATACCTCTATTATATCCATAGAGGTATTTTTATACAGATTCAATTGTTTATTTTGCTGGTATTTAATTTTGTTTGTGTGTATAAATTGGGGAAGTATTAAATTGCTTGCTTGAAAGACAGAATCTACGTCATTTATATTATTTTGATAAGATCTATAATATTGGTCATCTCTACTTAATAGGATACAATGCTCTAGTTTTTTATCTTCTTTGGGATGCATACAAGATACTAGAACCAAACAATCTTCTTTTGAGATTTTAGTAGATAAACAAAGACTATTTGTTGGAAACACCAATGCCTCATGTAAAACATGCTCATCGAAATCCAAATTCAAATTGTTTCGCAATAAGTTTAATTCTTCTTGAATTTTATTGATGACTTCAACCTTAATATGATTATAGTCTACACTATTTCTGTTCCATGTTTTTTTTATTTTTGCTTTTATAACATCTTTATCAAGTTCCTTATCTTTTTTTTGAAAGAATGAATATAACTTATCTTTAAAACTTGTATATTTTATTTTGTCTGATTTTGACATAAACAAATGGTATTTACGAACCTCTGTATATTCAAATAGGACATAGTGAGAAGAACGTAAATTGACAAAAGGACATGAACACAAATAATCTATTGACTTATTTAATAAAGGATAAGTACCTTCAATATAATCCACTAATATATTTGTGTCAAGATAGATATTTACTCTATATTTTTCATCTACAATCATCATATTAATAGACCTTCATATACTGTTTTACAAAAGCTTGATTAATTCTCCCATTTATCGGCAATTCGTCAACGGCTCTTTGAAGCAAAGTGTAACAAAGTTTAAGAATGAATCTTGGGGAACCTTTCAATTGTACATCTCTTACTTCTAACATCTCTTTTATACCCGATTCATCAAAAGGATAAATATCATCATCTATCTTTTTTGAACGAGCTATTGATAAATAATTTGCAATCATTTTTCTAAGTTCTGTTTCATTAAGAGGTTTCAGGTCAACAAAACTGCCTTTAATTCTACCGGCTAATGGAGGGGAATAATTCTCTATAATACTAAGGGCTTTACCCGTCATTGCAAATACAGAACACCAATTTTTTTCTCTATCTATTAACAAACGAAGATTACGTAAATAGTTATCCACATCTGATTTTTTCAAACGTTCCGCTGTGATTTCCTCAAATTCATCAATTAAGATAATAAAATCTGTATATCCTAATTGCTTTTGAACAATTCTAACAATTGCTTTTAAAATATTTACTTCTCTTTTATCTAATTCTTTGACGTTTCCAGTAACAAGCATATCCCAAGACTTAGAAATCCCAACAGTCTCAGAAACAATATCATAAAAATAACTTGCAACAACAGCCGACTCAGATTCTTCTATAAAACAACGAATCATATGATCTTTTAATAATTGAATAAAAGATTTTTTTTCTGTTGCACTACGTCGTATTGTGATTGAATCTATCAATTCCTTATAGTTTTGAATTTTTTCGATAAGAAGTGGTGAAGAAGTTTCTTGCTCAGAAAAAAGAGTGTTTTCAACAGGTCTTCCTGTCGCTTCTTTTAATATCTCTTGTTTCGCATCAATGTTATTATCTAAATATGAAATAAAAATATTCCATAGATACTTTCTAAAATTCTCTATTCCTATTTGAGAAATAATGCCTCCTATCAATTCTGATAATTTCTGACCTGGATTATCTATATATATGACATATGGTCTAATATTATCTAACTTAAGATTTTGGAGAAGATATTTAATATACATCAAGGTCTGAGTTTTACCAGAACCATATTCTCCTCGAACAATTAAACTAATATATTTGTTGTCAGAGTTTTTCCCATTAGCTGCACTATTATATAATGCGTCCTTAATATATTCAAAAATAGTGTTCACTACCTCATCATTAATAGGAGACAAACTACTAACAACATCGTCTGGCTCATTGATGATTGCTATTCCCGATTTTGGGAATGGATTATAATTAAGAAAGAATTTCTCTTTTAATATATTTTTCTGATTCTCAATTTGGCTTAATTTTCCAAGTATATCCATTGACATATTATGATAATTTTAATAAGTGAGTAATATATGCGTTCCCCATTAACGGAAATAAGAATTCTTCTTTTTTTTGCACAAAAATAGCAGATGTGCTTTGAGCTCTGTACCTATCAGGCATATTTATACATTCATCTATCAACTTGCTTTTAATGTCTTCTAAAGCAAATCGCTCTTTTGTTATTAAAAACTTTATAACATCAGGTATATATATATAATCTGCATGATATTCATTGTCAATAAAATCAAGAATCGAATAATTTCTTGGCATTGATTTTTTAAAATATACTATATTCAAACTTTTCACTGAAGGAATAAAATGTATACCCCATGCCTTTAAAGGAAACTTCTCAATTAGATTTAATGTTTCCCCCCACTTTATATAAACATCCCAAAATCGCATAATTTCGGAATCTTTACTATCTATTTCAACAATGTGTTCATAATTATTACAATCAATCATAAAGTTATTTACAAATCTTCCATAGCTTGAAAATGAATAAATCGGATTTGATTCATTGTATAATACATCTAAAGAGAGTTGCTGTTCACCTGTTATAAATAGCTGATGAAATTCTCTAAACCTAAAATAACTTATATAGATATTTTTAAATATTTTGATGTCCAGCTCTGTTAGTCTATCTTCATTGCTGCAAAATAGGTTAACATTTATAGGCTTATTCTCATTAACGGAGATTAAGCCGAAATTTTTTAGTGCATTAACAATTTCCAGTAGATTTCGATTTGTCCATTTTTTTCCACTTTTGGATATTATATTATGGGAATTGCAAATATTTAATAATTGAGGTATAGTTCTAATTGTATCATTACACAAGAGATTGTATATTAATTTTAAATCCTCCAAAAAATAGACATAAGAATAACTCCACTTCTTCCCTTCATTATCTTCTTCTTGTGAAAGAAATTTATGGTATTCAGATTTGGCTATGTCTATATATCGTTCCATCATCTACTTAAAATCAAAATATTCTCTGATAATTCAACACTATGTCTATTTTTTAAGTTTTTCCATTTGTTACCTCTTTCTCTTATCTTATAGATTTCATAATCTCCGAAACCAATTGATTGGGATATTTCACCTAAAATCCTAGTTGTCGGAACATATACTCCATATGGTGCGGAATCTCCTAGTATAAGATAAGCTTTACTATTTGGAGACAAAACACGATACATTTCCTTCAAAACATAATACATATCTTCAAAATAATGCATCATAAGAATATGAAAACTTTTCTTGCCCTTACGTTCTTTGGAATTTTTAAGGATACTATAAAACAAATCTTTCAATTCTTGCATTAACGATTGATTAGATATGGCAAATTCAGATATGCAAAAAGTATCAATGTCAAAATCTGCATCCTTGTAATGTGTCGTTGCTCCTGTTACAAGATTATGTCTTACCTTTTCTGTTATATCATGCCAATTATTCGTTATTTCAAAAAAGTGTGTATGAACTTTTGAAACCTCCCCGTAATCTAAATTATTAAGATACGGGGGCGAAGTAATACATAAATCACAACAACTATCACTAATATAATTATTCCTTTTACGTGAATCTGTATTATAAACTTGTGCTAGACGATGGTTATGCGGAACATACTCTAAATCCTCAAGCATTTGCTTTGCAATACTTTGGAACTTATCTAAAGCATTACCGCAATTCATTTGTTTTTTTGAGCGCACAATATAAGGGACTGCAATAGGATGTATTGCCGACTTATGCAATGTTTGACTTATAGCTAAGTTGAAAAAAAGTTCATATTTTTCGTCATTCAACAAACGTATAGCATCCCTAATTAAATAAAGTTCTTTAAGAGTAGTTTTGTCATATAAACTTTCTAGCAATTCATGACAGTGTAAATCTAAAATATCAATGCTATTATGCACTTTTACATAGTGCAGTATTTGATGTCTATACTTATTGTATGTATCAACATTAATATCCCAATTTAATTTGGCATTGATAACATCACACATCAATTTTTGGCTCTCATTTCCAATTGATGAGATACCTTTCTTCTGGGCAGCAACAAGCGTTGTTCCACATCCAGCGAAAGGTTCGTATATGCAGCTCGGAACTGTATCCATATTATCAACAATAAGATCTACGAACTTATAAGAAAAGCCCGCTGTAAACTTGTACCAATTATGAATGGCACTTTTCATATTATCTTTTGCAGCTCCTATATTTGCATCAATCATCATTTGTCACTGTCTATGATATACAATAAACCCAATCTACATAGCAAAGATACAATTTTTCTTTCAAAATATGAGTGCATTATGTACAAAAACGAATAAAACGATGTATAAAAACGTCTTCTATTCTGATGTTTCCAATATAATTTTATCCCTTTATACACTAATGAAGCGTTCTTTTTTCATGATGCAGAATAAAACAAAGAAAACTTTGCTCGTTTCTAAATCATTACCTTGTATTCTTCTTACAAATATCTTATTCCCAATGAATAAGGATTTACTCAATGTCTACTTTGGTAATAGATGATCTTACGGTCTATTTTACAGAATTTACGATTACTTTTAAGTTCTTGTTAAGTTTACCACAGCTAAGCATTGGGAGTAGTTTTCTATCTTTGGCAGCACCCTTGTATTTCTCAATAATCTGTTTGGGTAATTCCAATAGCGGAATATCACAAGACGTTCCAGTCTTTTGTCGTGTCGTCCTAATTCACAGTACGCCATCATCAGCTCTTACTATATATTTCGGGGTAAAGTTGCATACATCCCGATACGCTAAACCAGTAAAAACTGAAAATAAAAATATATCACGGTAAGGTATCGAAATGGATGATCTAAACGTGTTTTTATCAAGTGGTCAAGTTCTTCTCGTGTGAGATACTTTTGTTCTGCTTTCGGATGTTCAGGTGTATAACCATTAAATGAGTTACGATAGATAATACCCTCTGCAATCGATAACTTAATCATTATTCCGAATGTGGCAAATAATATCGAGAATCGTATTTGATTTTCGTTTGAGTTCGACACGTAGGTAAAAATCCTTGTTAAGAACCACAGATCAAAATATCAAAGGCGGAATCTATAACAAGAACCACCACAGTTGCAGTATTGATTCGCCTTTTATATTCTGGGGGTTCAACGGAATGCTTGCCACGATTGTCGTTTTGGTTGTCGCATTGTATTTTGCAAAACAGCCAGACTATAATCGTATTGACAACGATCTGAAGAACTGATACGTCAAGATGAAAGGTGAAGCACCGCCAAAACAGATTGAAGACTTGGAAAACATCTTTGAACTCAACAGGGATAACAATAGGATCTGCCAAATGCGTGAAGATGTGGAAGCCTACGAAGAAGCTGTACGCAAACTAGTCACCCTTGCCGAACAGGACCGACTCAAAGAACAAGTGGCAAAGAAACTGGGAAACAAGGCTATATCTATCAAGAATCAGACAAACCTAAAAAAATGAATTGTAAATATATGCAGTAATAGCTATTGACAAAAGCATAAAATTACCCCTGCTAATTTTCAATCAGAGGTAATTTTATAATTAAAGAGTTTGGGTAGATAGTAATTCATTTAATTGGAAAATAATATCTTCTTTAGTCAGATTTTTTGTGTTAAAACAAAAATATTTTTCTTCTTCTGTTGAACCATTATAGTTGCGTACGACATAAGAGTCCTTATTACATTTTTCCATTAAATATATGTAATCTGTTCTATACCATTGAAATCTGTACTGTTTGTATTGGAAATTAATATCCCAACCAAACAGTAATGGAGTATCTGGAATCTTTGCGTTTTCTTCAACAAAAATTTCATCAGTATTGAGCAAAAACTCATCTCGCAAGTATGCATCAAGAAAAATGCCTGTTGAGCTTGGATAAATTGTCCTATGGTAGTTGTAGTTTCTAATCCATGAATTATTCATTTCTGTTCTAACATAATCTAGCAAGTTTGTGTGGGAAAGAAGATGTAGTGTATTTTTGTCAAAATCCTCTGAAGTTGTTTCCCATTGTGTATCACGTGAAAATCCAAGTAATAAATAATGTGTTGAATAGCTCAAATTTGGTGATAGAAGATAATACATCCAAGTATTAGCTTTATTGTTGAAAGTACGATAGTTCCACCATAAATTCTGCCTGAAATTTTCGGTAGAAAATCGGCTAAATAAAATTTTAAGCAACTTGGTATTATGGTAATCATTGTTCATTACGCTTTGTTGATTATCGTCTTTAGCAAAGAATTTCTGAACATTAGTCCATTTTGTATCGAAATTTTGCCAATTAGTTTCTACACTACCATTTTCATCAGTAAATAGGAAACGTATTGAACCATGGAAAAAAGAATACTCTTCTGCTTCAATTATTCGATTTTCCCAGATTGGCTCGTTATTAATTTTTAAAGCTTTCACGATTTCTTCATTCCAGCGGCGTGTCAAAAGGGCAGTCGCACCATTTTCACTTTCATTTTTTTTATTAGCAAGACTTAGAATAACATTATGACTATCAAGAGAATCGAGATAAACAATGGCTTTTCTAACATTCTCAACATCGCGAATTTCAGATTTTCCTGTCCTGTCAACTCCCGAAATCAAATTGTAAACGACCCTCATCCATCTATTTAATGATTTTTGATCAGCAGCACCTTCGTTGAAGTATTTGCATATTGAAAAGAATATTATTCTCTGCAATTGATTAATTCCGGAAATTTTTATTTCATCTTTTCCTTTTGTATCATTCTTGTATGTTGGAATGAAATCAAATCCATTCATCCATTTGGGCTCAGGAATTATCCCTTGAAACGAAGAATAATTATGTATAATAGTTTTTAGTTTCTCAAAGAATGTAGCCGGAATAGCTCCCATATAAAACCTATACGGGTCAAATCCGACATATTTGTCAAAAGCATCGGTATTAAAATATTCGTATGAAGAATTCTTTGATTCAGCAGATAATATTAAAATATAATTATTATCTGATTTTTTTGCTATAAATAACTCATTCCAAAAGAAACGGTTGATGAAAGCAAAGAAAATTTCATCGATTTTGTAATCGGTAGAACGATTTTTCCAGAAAAGCTGAGTCCATTCAGTGTCAAGTCTGATAGGAATGCCCTCTTGAGGATCAAGTAGGTCTTTCCATTTCCGAGTGAGGTCCTCACAATTCATTGTATCTTTTTCTTGCTCATGAAGATAGTCAATAAGATCTGCCTTAAAATTCTCAAATGAGGAGAGTTGCTTGCCACGAGCATTCATTTTGACATAGAGATCATCAGACAACCCGAAATCTTCAAGTGGCTGTTGATAGAAAACTATCGCATCTGTTTCGGTAAGCTGCTTCCAATATTCTTCAAATTCATTTTCTCCTGCATTAACAAACAATTCATCCAATCCGTCAATAATATCTTCTCCTCTCTTATCTCCAATGTTTGTTCCTTTAATCATTCGCAGCATGGAAGATATGGTAGGGTCTTGATTCCATGCGGAATAATACCATGTTGCATCCTTAATAAATTTTACAACATCCTTTTTATCAAAACTTTCGAAATTTTTCGGGTTGCAAAGGCTTTGTATGAATTCTCGCGATGAAATTCGTGTTTCATATGAAAACCTAGAAAGAACTCCAAAAGCTTCTTTATATTTATTCGCAAATAATGCGATATACCAATGAAGTAGCCACAGTGTAGTAAGGCGTTGTTGCCCATCCAATGGTTGTAGTTTATTGTTTTCAACAGAGCCATATACAAAATCCAATTTTAATGGTTTCCCATTTAAGGCCTGTTTAAGAGACGCAAGAAAATTCCTACGAAGGTACTCTTTACCTTCTCTTCCTTGTGCATAATCACGTTGAATTATGGGTATTTCTATGTGATTGTTCTGAAGTAATTGCCAAAATGTAATTTTATTTGTTGCCATGAAGTTATTTTTCTAATGTTTCAGGTTTATTTAGTTGTTGAATACAATGTGCAATATCCTCTCGATAGTATTCTGCATCTGAGATTGTCCAATAATTATTTTCGCTCACAGAAGGAGAATAACATTTGAGGAATACATTTTTTGTACACGGAGGCACAAAAGAAGATTTACCTTTATTGGCATCAATCATAACAAGTCCATCCGCTGTGATCTTGGGTATTTTTAATAATTCACCTTTGTCTTTGCCAATAATAATACGTCGTTTGGCAGAAAAAATAGCATTCCCATATCCACGATTTGTAGAAGAATCTAAAAGTGTATAATTCCAAATTTGATTTTTCGTTTCCGGAGTCCAATTATCCATTAATGGAATAGAAGATTTGATGTCGGAATATAGAGTGTCTTTTCTTTCTTCACTTGTTGCTGTTGAGAAAAATTCCTCTATCTTTTTTTGGCTTTCTGATGAAACACTTAGATAAATATTAGTCAGCCATTCTTCACGAGTGTTCGAATCATCTTCTGGATTAGTGATGTTTGAGTTAATATGTTCAACATCCCACCCTTCCAATTTATAAAGATGGAATGGAAATTTGTAGAATACAGCCAGTTTATATTTGTCGTTCTCTTTTTGTATAACATTTCTGTTGATAACAGATTGTATGTTATGAAATAATAGGATTGGAAGGCATAAACGTTTATTGTCATCCTCTACGTTATATTGATGAGAAAGAGGATATTTTGTTACGATATTCTTTATTTGTTGTTTTAGACCATTTACGAATGATGTTTTTGTTGTAGCCCTATCCCATTCTTTGCTTAGCGCGTGAGCATCATATCCTTGAGATACTAAAAAACCAATATAATGGTAAAGATGTACATCATCATACCATTCTTTAAATGTATTAAAATATTTCTTGACTTTTTTCCAGCAAGTGACTACATCGCTATTCGGCAGTTTAAAATATTCATAAAAATATCGGAATGTACGATCTTTATCATCGCCGATTGATTGTAGTACGTCTACATCAAGAACTAATACATTATTGTCACACATAAGATTGAATATATAATCTATCCTAGTCGGGTTCTGATAACCAGGCTTATTTAAAAAGAGCCAAAATTCATCTTTTTGAAGTTGGTATTCTATAGTATCCCATTCACTTGCTATTTCTTGTTGACGTAGGGTTATATCGCTTATATCCTGCTTTATAAAATTATACCTGTTTAATATCATAGCCTTAATAAGTTCGGCATTTGTCAGCGATATTTTTCCGATGTTAAGACGAGTAAAAACTTTAATTGGGTTTTCGTCTACTGATTCATACCAAATGAAACGCACATTATTAGCTTTATCACGTCCCTTTTCATCAATATTCCACTGAATAAGTGTATCCATTATACCACAATCCCAATACTTTTTTAACCAAGAATAGATTTTTGTATATGCATTTGAAATATGATGTAGGTCTATGTCTGAATTATTTTCATCGGATGCATCTTCTGAAGATTGAAAGAATGCCTCTATTTTATTGTTTCTTTGATACTTCATTGTATATAATTGAATTTCAGAGAAAGCCAATGGAAAGAATTTCTGAAGCACCTTCAATATAAGGTATATTGTAGTAAGACGCTGCTGCCCATCTATTACTTCATACCATAAATCTTCACCCAAATTCTTTTCATGTACTTCAGTATCAGACATCTTTCGTACAACTAACGGTTGTACACAATAAAACTGATAGGTCTGAGGATTATTAGATTTAAAATCTTTGATGTCATCCAATAAATCCCCGACCTGTTGCGATGTCCAACGATATCCACGTTGATAATTGGGGATAAAAAAGTTTAACCCAAGTAGTTCTCGGACTGATTTAAGACTGATTATATTTTCTCCCATATTTTTATTATGTTTATAGTTATTTCATTGCTATTGCTTCACAAGCCTCTGACCAGCAAGTGTGTTGTGATGTTTTTCCATATTATAGTCGCAAGCTGCTGAAAGATGTAATTGATGACTTGGAATATCAAGACATCTACGTGATGCAACAAGGGTATGGTAGTCCTGCTATTCGTTTTTTTATCTGCACCCATACTTCAAGAAAGGTCGATTTCCTATCGGTGTCTTTACGGGTAAGCCCATGTACTTCAGTAGTCCAATGGACATAATAATTGGGGACAGGCTGGATAAGACTATAAAACCTGTCGACAATTTCACCACCCCAAACTATCATTATTCCAACGTTACACACATCTGAACGTCGCCCGTTGGCTGTTCCAAAATCTATAACTGCAAAATCTTGCATGATTAGTCGTTTTTATACAGATTATACATATCAGAAACCCAACCTTTCATAGTCTTTCTGAATGAAACCGGAGAAATGACTTCAATCATTGCGCCTACATGGAGCAGTCTCATGATAAAGTCGTATGTCGGAGCAATAAATAATTCAAAATCGGCATACTTACCGTTGTCCTCCAATAATTTCTGACTATGGTGAAGAGGCAGAGACTGTATGTAGGGAATATGATCTTGATATACACGAATGATAATACGTTCCGGTTTTACATCAGTACCTGTTACAATTCCGTAATAGGCAGAAAAGTAATCTGATGCAGAAAAATCTTTTGGTAATTTAAACGTAGTATCCATTATTGTTAAATTTTCTATGCGATCTAAACCATAAATACGCATATCATTGTATGTGGAATTACGTGCCAATACATACCAGCGATTTTCAAACAGCTTTACACAGTATGGCTCAATAGAAAAGGTGTAACCTTTGTTTTTGTTGAATGCATGATAGGTTATAGTAACTATATGTTTTTTTTTCATTGCTTCAAGCAATGTTGCCAAATGCTCACGAGCAGACGGGATTTGATTGACAACAATTCTGTCTTTCAATGAAAGATTTTCACTGATTAGGTTACTTATAGCAAACGAATCAAGCATCCATTTTTTCAATTCGTCTTCATCTATATCTTCAGGATTTTCTATATAGTATAGATAACCTCCCGCTCGTTGGCAGGCGATGATAATGCCAAACTGGCTGAAAATAGCATCTTTCCAACGATTGAATGTTGCTCGGCTCAAGGGTTTGTAATCGCTCAATTCTTTGTTACGTTCCCAACGGTCGGATATCTCTTCAAGAGAAATCTTACCGGCTCGCCGAATTGTATCTATCAGCCATGTGTATTTTTGCAGTTGAATCATAATTCCTTTGTTTTACTGGCTGTAAAGATAATGAGAACTTGTCATATTATGTGATACAACTTAGCTTAATTTTGAACGATATCATAGAATTTCTATTCGGTTATATCGCCTTGAAATTGCAAACCGAACGGATTATAGTGTCAATAGTGACAGTATCTCTGATTGCTTCAGCAGGTTTATAGGTCATCAGTGTTTCGTTACGAATAAAATCTGTTACAGATTCAGAGTAAATCTCACTCATTGAAGTTTGAAAATCCTCTATAGTGATTTGTTCGTATGCCTGACTACGGTTTAGTATCCGTCCTGCACCATGAAGTGCGGAGCAATTCCAGTCTGGATTACCTTTACCGGTGCATATCAGTGATCCGTCACGTATATTTAGCTGAAATAATGCACTTTCTCCATTGGTAGCAGATATTGCTCTCTTGCGAATCATATTATCATCGGATATGTAGTTGTGGATTGATTCAAATAGCTCCTTTATATTGACTTCTGCAAAGAATTTGAGCAAAAGAATAGCAATATACACCTTTTCGGTCATCTCCATTTTAAACATGGAGTAAAATATCAGAATGGAACTATATTTTCCAACGATACCATAATGAATAGCGATTATACTAATCTTAATGCTCCCGATCTCATAGCATATGGGAAATAGCATAAAACGTTATGACGAAATAGAGGATTTTTTGGCTTTTATTATAATTAAACATTTGCTGTCTCGATAAATGAGACTTCTGTGCCATATTTTTGTATTATCAAATCCAATATGGCATAAAGATGAGAAAACTTTTGAATCAACAAGCAACATTTGATGTAATTCAGAAAAAAGAATCAAGAGTACAGGTGCGTGCTAAAAATGTACTCGAAACGTTTGAATATATAGTTGAAACGGCAGAAAATGCCAAGTTTGACGAAGAATTCTTTGAAAAGGCGTCGATGCATATAAAGTATATTTCCCGCAGATTGAAGTTATCTCCGGTACAGACTGTTTTATTGGCTCTCTTTGTAGATAGAAGCAAAAATAACTCAATCCGAATATCAGAGATAGCATCTCATACAGGGTGTCGCACCACCAAAATACTCCGGTTCTTATCGGAAATTAATATGCTTGAAGAAAAGCACTATTTGCGTGATTCACGCTCGCGCAATAGTTTGTCTTATCGCATACTTTCTGATGTTCTCAAAGTATTGAAAAAGAATCAACCATATATCTATAAAATGAAACCAATAACAGTTCTCCAGACCTTTTTTGGCAGGTTTAACTATTTGATGGAAGAGATGAATGATGATGAGATAACTCATAATGCACTTCTATCATCAACCAATACCTATCTTGCAGAGATAAAAGACTCTTACTTCGCTCAGAACCTTAAAGGTTTTGAACTTGAAGAAGAAAATAGTCTTTTATTTATCTATGTGGCTCATCTGTTTGTTGAAAATGATGATGACCGTATTGGATTCTATGATAGAAACAACTTGTATGATAATAATAAAATGCACTGTCAATGCCATATTGTCCGGTCATGATAACATTAACCTCTCATCTATAATAGACATTTGTCGTAACGAACGCATCTCCAATTCTAACCGAACAAAAATAGGATTCTGCAAATAGTTCAGATTTAGCAAGAAGAAAAAATATTAATAAAGAACAATCATAATAGAAATAAAAAACAAATATGGAAAAGTTAAGAAATTATACATCATGCGTAGATGATAGAATAAGCGTAAAAGTTCCAACTTTCATCATTTCATCTAAATTTAAGACTTCGAATGAGTACCTTAAATATCTTGTTTTTAAAGGAGCCCATTTACGATATGGGCAAATATTAGATAAAGCGATTATTGCAAGATTAGACAATGAACTTAAAACAATTGAAGAAATAGGATTGTCAGACTATTTTCTCATTGTAGCAGATTGTGTCAGATATGCTCACGAACAAGATGCAATGATAGATGCAGATATTAGTCTTTCTTCTGGGAGCGTTGTTGTATATTGTCTTGGAATAACATCAATAGACCCTATCAAAAATGGTCTACTTTTTGAACGATTTATTGGTCTTTGTTATAATTCAACATATCTCCCCCATATTATAGTTAATATAGATTCTTTCCATAAAGAAGCGATTTTAAGATATGCTTCAGACAAGTATGGAGATTCCAATTTACTGCAACAATTTAAATGGGACGATAGAACGATAAGGTTGTTTTCTGTAATTCATCGCACTGTTTCAAATATAAAAAAATCATTCGGAATTGATTTGGATATATATTCCATACCTCTTGACGATAACGAAACTTTGAAATCTCTATTGATTGAAAATGTGAAAAACAAGACATTTAATATGTTGCTGTTGACAAATACAATCAATGAGCCAATTTATCCGGAATTAATTCGAGCAACAGCACTGCAAGGTGAACATAAGGATTATCATAATATCCCTCAAATTGCAGATTATTTGAATGAAACTCACGGGTTAATTCTCTTTCAGGAACAAGTAATGTGGTTATCGCAATTACTTGCCGGATTTACCCCAGAAGAAAGCGATCAATTACGGAGAAACTTAGGCAAAAAGCACTATGAAAATTTGAAGAGGTTTAGGGATAAATTTATAGAGCAAACCACTAAGTGTGGTTATGAAGAAACTGCAATGGAAAATCTTTGGGAGAAGTTTAACTCTTATCTTAGGTTAAGTAAAATAGCTATGCTTAGTTATACTTTGCTTGAATATCGAGCAGCTTATCTCAAAATTCATTATCCTACTGAATATGAAAGAGGAGAGTCTAATTCATAATATATACAAAGAAACTATTTAAAATCAATTATATGAATATAAGAAAATTAATTCTTGAAGCAATACTTTGCTTGCAATATGCAGGAATGACATCTTCGCAAATTATTTGTCAAGAATATGAAGAGTGGGAATTTGCCGAAAGATTTGAACATTACAGCGACAAAGCCGAAGAAATCGGCACTATTATTGAAGTAAACGAATTGGACAAGTCAAACTATATGCAAGAGCTTTGCAGGCTAATAACAGAATAGAAACCGGATTGTGTAATTGCCGTCGGAACACCATCTCCCTACCGGAGCAGCACGACTGAGCTCCGACTACCGCATAAGCGAAGAAACAGACTTCATGTCATGCCTGAACCTTGTTTAGACTATTGACATGAGGTCCATTTCTTTTGTGCTCATGCCAGGAGGTACTTTTACGGGGCTTCAGTGGGCTTCCTTTTTTAACCGTTCCATTTTCTGAAAGCGGGAACCATGTATGACCGCCCGTCCAACAAGTGGGCCAAGCCGTCACCCACGGAAGGCAAACCGGGAAGAATGCCCATATCTTCCCGCCTGAAGTATTCAGTCGCTCAGATATGGACATACATCCCTTGTGCGGTTTGCCATTCCACGTTTTCAGACAGGTCTCTTTTTCTTCTCATACAGATTTCAGGAGTTTTTTCTCAAATCTGCCTCCACCTTTGTTTACCTCCATTTTTATGTCTTCTGGTGAGCCGCATCAGTTAGTCATTTTCGTTCTGGGCGCAAAGGTAATTCCGGGATTGGACGGGAAAGCAAGGTCAAGCCTCCTGTTTTCGGTAAAAATCTCCAGCCCTGCGGGTAGTATTTTGACCGAAAAACCTTGCATTCCCTAATCCCTACCTTTTCAAGCACCCGAAACGAAAACGACCGATGCGACAGAAAGACGCATTAAAAAAAATGTCGGATAAACAAGAGGCAGATAAATAGATTGAAACTCAACTCCCTCAGCTCCCCAAATCCGCATTAAAAAATTAAAAACATCGAAAATATGAGAACAATGGCTTTGAACTTCAGACAAATGGCACGATTGGCAGGGCTGGCGGTATGTACCTTGTCCGTGCATGGTATCCTTTGGGTGGCAGGCATCCTTTGGAGCATTATCAGAGATATAGTAAACGGAGTGTACCGAATGGTGATAGGCGTAACCGTGTTTATCCTTTCCGTTATCGCCTTCTTCGGCTTCATCCTTTGGTTATTCACCCTTTAATCCTTACAGACATGGCAAAGAGAAGCAGCAAGACGGCAGCACAGCAGTGCAGGTTCTACGGAGTGGATAACATCTTCGAGTACATGGTGGAGACATACATCAACGGCAATTTCTCCGTATTCCGTGAACTCTACCACAAACTGAACAAGGAAGCACGGAAGGACTTCATAGACTTCCTTCTCAGCGAGGTAACACCTACTTATTGGAGAGAGATATTGAAACAGACAATCTGAAAATGACAGCGATATGAAAGGAACAGACCATTTCAAGAGAACGATACAGATGTACTTGGAACAGCGGGCAGCGGAAGATACGCTCTTTGCGAAGAAGTACCACAACCCAGCCAAGAACTTGGACGATTGCGTGACCCACATTCTGAACTTTGTGCAGAGAAGCGGTTGCAACGGCTTCACGGACGGAGAAATTTTCGGACAAGCCATCCACTACTTTGAAGAAAACGAAATAGAGGTGGGCAAGCCGATGGACTGCCAAGTGATAGTGAACCACGTTGTGGAACTCACGGCAGAGGAAAAGGCGGAAGCACGGCAGAACGCCCTCCGCCAATACCAAAACGGGGAACTGCGTAGGCTGCAAAGCCGGAACAAGCCGACCACCACAGCGAAAAAAGAAACGAATGTACAACCCACCTTATTTGATTTTTGATTATGAGACCGAAAACACGCATACAGAAAGAAGTCGCACGTTTGAGCAAACGACTGCCCAAACTGACAGACACACAGCAGGCATACGCTTTCCGCCATTGTTTCAGCCACTATGCGATAAAGAGGGCAGACGGCACGAATATCTGTACCGAGTGCGGACACTCGTGGAAGAGTGGGCATGACCTTGCGGACACCATTTGCGGATGCGCCTGCCCCCATTGCGGCATGGAGTTGGAAGCGTTGCGCACCCGAAAGAGCGTTTTCAACGAGAACGAGTATTTCTCCATCCTCACCACCTGCAAGCAATACCAAGTGATACGCTTCTTCTTCGTCAAGTCACGGTACAAGGCAGGACAGGCAGCCGAGTATTCCGTCTTTGAAGTGGTGCAGAGGTGGATACCCCAAACGGAAAGACCACGACAATCGCCCGACTGCGTGGAATGTCGATAATGTACTACGACCTATGGAACGAGTGTAGCGATATGGAGGTACGCAAATGCCAAGAATATCCTGCATACGACATAACCCCGATATGTACCTATCCCCGACAGCGTTTCATACCCGAATTGAAGCGCAACGGCTTCAAGGGCGATTTTCACGGTATCTCCCCCGTGCGTCTTTTCAAAGCCCTGCTTTCAGACCCAAGAATTGAAACCCTTATGAAAGGCGGTGAGATTGAGGGTATGAAATACTTTCTCGTCAATCCTCTGATAGCCGATGAATGTTGGGCATCATATCTGATTGCCAAGCGTCACAAATATCAGATAGGCAACCTCTCCATGTGGTGCGACTATCTGCGTATGCTCAAAAGACTCGGTCAAGACCTCCGCAACCCGAAGAGCATCTGCCCCGAAGATTTCATCGTGGCACACGACAATGCAACCCGAAAGGTTGAAGCCTTGCACGAGAAGGAAAGAGCCGCAGACCGCCGCCGTTGGGAGGCTGAAAGGCGTGAACGTGAGCAACAACGACAACTCCAGCGTAAGAAAGATGCGGAGGATTTCATCGCCAACAAATCCAAATTCTTCGGCTTGGTAATCACGGACGAGGAAATAATCGTCAAGGTGCTTGAAAGCATAGACGAGTATTACAACGAGGGCAAGGTGCAGAACATCTGCGTGTTCGGCAGTGAATACTATAAGAAAGCCGATACCCTCATACTCTCGGCAAGGATTGGCAGTGAGATAATTGAAACCGTTGAGGTGGACTTGCGAACCCTCAAAGTGGTGCAGTGTCACGGCAAGTACAACCAAGATACCGAATATCACGAACGCATCATAGACCTTGTGAACAAGAACGCCAACCTTATCCGTGAACGGATGAAAGCGGCATAGCATAACCCCAAAAACAACAATAGCATGGAAGTAAGAATTGAAAGCACTATTTGTATGTGGGACGATGTAATCCCCACTATGTTCCTTGAATTTGTAAACCTTCTCACTTTTTGTCAAAGCGAGGAGGAATTGAGAAGAAGCGTAAAGGAATTTGCCGATAAACACGAACTTGACAAGTTCTTCCTGTACGGCTTCGGCTCTCATCATTTCTACCTATCTGCATCAACGCTATACGGACAATCCCGAAATGGTGATGAGAAACAGAATATTGTCAGTACATTTTTAACAACATAAGATATAAGGATATGGACAGAAAGAAGAAACTCCACTATTACAAGTATATCGTCAAAAGGCATTTGAACGATATAAGGGCACATATCGGACTATCCAAGAACGAAATGGAGAGAAGCTATTACCGCACCCGATATGCCGCCCAGTTGAGTGCCTATGCCGAAGCACTCGGCATACAAGAGAAGTATTTGGAAAGATTTATTCAAAAATAAACGATTATGACTACAAGAATGACCATTAACGGAGTGAGTACCTGCCAGACGGCAGGTACTGAAAAGTACGAGAGTTTCCAATCAGGCATTGGCAGACGTAAACGCACGCTTGTGCAGTACGATTATCGCCACCATAGCAATGGGGAACTGTTCTCATGTGTCTGCCCCACATTGGAGGAGTGCAGAGCCAAACGGGATGGATGGGTGAACAAACAGCAGGGAAAGGAGGACAAGCGATGAGAGCAGGTTACAAGACGCTGATAGTCAAGTTCAGCGACCCTATTTGCGTGTTAGACCGCATGTTTTACAACCCGACATGGGGAGCAGGAACTCTGAAGGAATGGATAGATGGCTACGAAAGTACACGCATGACCCCGATAAACAAACATACGGCAGTCATAACGAGTGAGTACAATATGGAATGTGTGAAAGAGTGGTTGCAACGGAGGACACCCATTGCCGAAATAACAGAATTTTGAACAAGTTGGCGGTGTCCGCACCGCCAACACTAAAAAACAAAGCATTATGATAGCACAGACG
>ULLC01009817.1_pt1 | contig 26564 bp, 22 predicted proteins | sample 1951301 | NCBI WGS metagenome assembly ULLC01 (sample SAMEA4835515, study PRJEB28245) | human gut metagenome | biome: gut microbiome; material: fecal sample | place: Denmark | collected 2008 | reverse complement strand
CCAGACACACTCTTTGAAACAGTATCGACGAGAAAGTCCGGAGCCCGGGCGAAAACCGTGCGCAAAAGGACGAAAAACGTTCCTGAATGGCCGTGCGGGCCCATTTCGGACGGCAAATATTGCGGGTAATTTTTGCAGTTGGGCAGAATATTTCTACTTTTGCCGTTCGGAAACCCTCCGTTCGATCCGTCGGATTTCGGGTGCGGACCGGTGGGGGACTGCGTGGCGCGGCAGGGCGGTTTCGACCTGCCGGCGCGGATAGCCCTGCGCGACAAGACCTATGCCTGTTTTTTTGAGGAATACGATCCATCTGCTGGCCCTGCTGGCCGCCCTGACCCTCTCGGCCAGGGAGCAGACCGACACCTTGAAGGTGCTGTCGGGCATCCAGGGTGCCGACGTGACCGTCTACAATCTGTACCGGGAAAACCGCGCCACGGACAGGGCAAAGGCCATGGAGTATGCCGAGCTCTTCCTCTTTTCGGCCGATACGACGGCCGCTGTGCCGCTGCTGGCGGCCGTGTGCGACGAACTGGCCGACTGGTACGAGTACGACCGGTCGCTCTTCTCCCGGGCCATCCGCTGGCGGAGCCGGTCGCTGGCGATCTATGAGTCGCTCGGCGACCGTCACAACGAGGCGCTGGCCCAATACCGGCTCTCCCGCGAATACACCAGCCTCGGGCAGTACCACCGCGCCCTGCAATACGTCTCCTCGGCAATGAACTATTTCGAGCGGACGCACGATACGGACAATCTGATCGAGTGCTACAACATCCTCGGAGTCGTCTATTTCACCTGCCGCCAGTACGACCGGGCCTACGAATGGTTCACCCGCTATACCGACGGGGCGCGCATGGCCGGCGACACCTCCCGCATGGTGCTCGGCCTGAACAACTCGGCCGTGCTGGCCTACACGCTGCGCGACACGCTGAAGGCCTGGACGCTCATCCGCGAATCGGGTTTTCTGAGTTCGGCCGTGCGCGACACCTCCAAGTTGTGCAAGGTCTATCTGAACAATGTCTCGCTCTACCTGATGTCGGGGGACCTGCAGGCCGCGGCCTCCACGCTCGAGACGGTGAAGCCCCTGCTCCGGAAGCCGGACGAAACCGGACTCTATTACCAGGACGAGGGGCTGCTTTTGATGGCTGCCGGCCGGCTGGACGAGGCTGCCGCAGCGCTCGGAAAGGCCATCTCGGCCTTCGGAACGGGCGAGTACGGCAGCAAGATCCAGCACTGCTACGGCATTCTGCAGCGCATCTACGCCATGAAGGGGGAGTACCGGAATGCCTACCAGGCACTCATCCGGTATTACGAGGCCGACATTGCGAACCGTCCCCGACGAGATCTTCCTCGACTTCTACAAGGTGCAGAAGGAGCTGGAGATGAGCCGCGAGCAGGAGAAGATGTCCCGGAGGCAGAACCTGGTGATCTTCCTCTGCTCGATCGGTGTGCTGTCTCTGGTCTTCATCCTGATCCTGCTCTATGGCAAATCCAAACGGAAGAGTCTCGAGATTCGGCGTCAGGAGGAGGAGATTGCCAGTCAGAACGAGCTGATCGAACTCCGCAAGCTGCACGACTACCAGATCGGGCGGATGACCGAGGAGCTGTCGCACAAGCTAACGGAACTGAATGCCGGGGTGAAGGACCTGACTACGCGCAAGAAGATTTCGGCCATCTGCCGTGAGCTCGTGAAGAGCAAGGACGAGAACGAATGGCGGGAGATGAACCGCTTCGTCCCGGCTTTCAACAGCGTGTTCTACCAGCGGCTCATTGCCGATTCCCCGACGCTTTCGATCAACGAGCGGCGGCTGTGCGCCCTGCTGAACATGAACATGACGACCAAGGAAATTTCGAAGATAACACGTCAGAGTCCCCACAGCATCAACATCGCCCGGGCGCGTCTGCGCAGCAAATTCAACCTGACGGGCAAGACCACGAGTCTGCAGGAATTCCTTTCACGTTACAATCCGTAACCTGTTTTTTCGATACATATTCCGTTGTCGATTAGCGGATTGAATCATTCTGTATATATAAAGTATATATGGGATTTTGCGTCTGTATATTACAAGTATACAATACGCCGGATGCACAACCCGTTTTCATGCGCTACTTTTAGCAGGTCAAGTTTTATGGATCTTTTAAAGTTTAACGAAGTATGAAACCCAAGCATCTCTTTTCGGCAGCGGTCGCGGTGCTGCTGCTGGCGGGCTGTTCCAACGACACGGAGACAGTCTCCCCGTCGGGTCTGGTCCTGGATCCGACCACCCTTGAAATCGTAAAAGGCGAAACATACACGCTGCGGGCGACCGTCGAACCGGCGGATGCCGCCTACGGTCAGATATCGTGGGTGAGCGATGCGCCCGAGATCGCATCCGTCGATGCCGAAGGCACGGTGACGGCCCTGGCGGTCGGCGAGGCTACCGTAACGGCATCGGTCGGCAGCGACATTTCGGCGTCGTGCCGTGTGACCGTTGTCGGCCCGGCAGCGGAGTCGCTTACGCTCAATGCCGCTGCGCTGACCCTTACGATCGGCGAGCAGTCGCAGCTGACGGCCACCCCCTCGCCCGAGGATGCCAATCTGGAGGGCCTTGCGTGGAGCTCGTCGGACAGCGGCGTGGCCTCGGTTGACGGGCAGGGCCTCGTGACGGCCGTAGCGGCCGGTCAGGCGACCGTGCGTGTCGCCGTGGGCAGCATCGAGGCGTCGTGCGTCGTCACGGTCGTGGCTCCGGCCCAGGTCGGTGACTATTTCTATGCCGACGGCACGTGGTCCACGGAGCTCGCGGCCGACAAGCAGTGCATCGGTATCGTGTTTGCCGTGGGACACAGCGAGTACGACGCCTCGGACTACTCGTCGACCGGTATCGGCAAGGCGAAGTGCAACGGTTACGTCATCGCCCTGAACGACGCCTCGACCAGCTATGCGATGTGGGGCCCGAAGGGTCAGGAGCTCGGCTGCTACCCGAAGGATGAGTTCGGCGATCCGATTCAGAACGGCCGCGAGAACGGTCAGTACAACGACTGGAGCGGTTACCTCTACTCCTGCCTTGCAAAGGCGGATGCCGATCAGAACGGCGGCCTTTCGGCAGGTGCGGCAGAGGGACATCCGCTCTTCTATTACGCCATGGTGGCCTATGCGGATGCCGTGCCCGCTCCGGGCTCGACGTCGGGCTGGTTCCTGCCGGCCATCAGCCAGCTCTACCAGAGTCTCAACGTGGCGGACCGTATCGCCTCCGTGGAGGGCGGCAAGAAGCTGGCCAGCGACTGGTACGGCTCCTCGTCCGAGGCTGCCGTGGACAATCCGGGCCCGCAGGACTATTTCCGCTACCTGATGAACATGGGCACGCCGAGCGTCAGCTCCGACGGCAAGGACGGAGCCTGGTTCTATGCACGTTCCGTGCTGGCATTCTGATGATCGGGTGACGGATCAACACGCAAACAAGACAATATCAGATGAAAAAGTATCTTTGGATTCTCTGTGCGCTCCTCTTCGCGACGCTTGCCGTCGCGTGCAGCGACGACGATGATGCGCCCTCGAACGTCTCCGTCGTCACCCTGTCCGATACGCAGATCACCCTGGTGCGGGGCGAGCGCTACACGCTGACGGCCCGGGTGGAGACGCTCGACGGAAAGGGGTGCGACGTCACGTGGGCAACCTCCGACGGCCGCGTCGTCACGGTGGATGCCGAAGGCAACCTCACGGCCGGGGAGACGGGCAGCGCCCGCGTCTACGCCCTGGCCGAGAACCGGCAGGCGGTCTGCGACGTGACGGTGACCCTCCCGGGGGAGGCCCACGTCGGGGACTATTACTACTCCGACGGCACCTATTCGGCCGACCTGAACCCGAAAAAGGAGTGCATCGGCGTCGTCTTCCAGGTGGGGCAGCACGCCAACGACCGTTCCGACTACTCGCAGACCGGCATCGGCGAGGCGGCATGCCACGGCTATGTCGTCGCATTGCAGGATGCCTCCGAGGAGCTGTGCCTGTGGGGCGTATACGGCTATGAAATCGGTCTCTATCCGGTGGATGACAGCGGAAACAAGATCGACACTTCACCAATAACGGCGGCGATACCGACTGGAGCGGCTATCTCTACACGGAGAAGATCACCCTGGAGGCCGAGCGCAACGGCGGATTCACGCCCGACACGCAGGAGGGCTATCCCGTCGGTTACTACACCCGGCAGTTCGCACAGACGGTTCCGGCTCCGGCCAACTCGAGCGGCTGGTTCATTCCCGCCGTCAGCCAGCTCTGCACGGTCTACGGGCTGCGTGAGCAGCTCAATGCCCGGGAGGGGATGACGCGGCTCCGCAACCGGTGGTACTGGTCCTCGTCGGAGTGCTACGCCCTGGCCGACGGCAGCATCAACTGCCTCGATGTCAGCACGGGCATGGTGGGGTACCGCGGAAAATTCGACGCCATAGGACTCATTCGCCCGATTCTCGCATTTTAATACGGACTGAGAGATGAAGATGAAACAGTTGTATCTTACTTTCATATCGGCGTGCCTGCTCCTGGCGGCAGGCTGCCGGGAGGAGGAGGGGAAGTTCAAGCCCTCGACCCTTACGCTCAATACCCCGGAGGTGACCGTTGCGGCCGACGGCGGTGAGGTCAGCGTGTCGTACCGGCTCGCCAGTCCTGTCTACGAGGGCCGCATTACGGTCGGCAACGTACCCGAGTGGATCTCCGGAGTCTCCACCTCGCTCTCCGGCGTGATCTCCTTCACGGTTGCCGCCAACGAGCTCACCGAGTCGCGCTCCGCGGAGCTCTCCGTCCGCTATTCGGGCGATGCGGAGACGGCCGTGCTGCGCGTCGTGCAGTCGCCGCGGACGGTTCCGCCCGTCTTCGACATCCGCATGGAGCTCATCACGCAGACGAGCGCGAAGTATTCGGTGATTCCCGGCGACAAGGAGCAGACCTACCTGAGCATGCTCGTCGAGAAGGATTACTTCGACAGCTACGCCTCCGACGAGGAGTATTTCCAGGACGACCTGGCCTACATCCGGGCAATGGCCGAGAGCTTCGGCGTCTCGGTGCAGGAGTACCTCTCGAACACGCTCAACCGCGGTGACCTGCTGGTCAGGAACATGACGGGCCTGCTGCCCGGAATGGCCTACTACGTCTACGCATACGGCCTGACGGTCGACGGCGAGCGCACGACGGATATCTACAAGGTCGAGTTCGAGACCGTTGCGGTGCCGAAGATCGACGTCACGTTCACGGTGGATGCGACGGTCAACGGGCCGCTGTGCGACCTGCATGTTGAGCCGTCCGATCCCAACCAGCGCTATGTCATCGGCATGTATGTCGCCGATCAGGTGCAGGACGGTGAGGACGCCTGCCGGCAGTACCAGCAGTACCTCAGCGACATGATCGTCATCTACGAGGCCATGGGCATGACTGCCGAGGAGACCGTGGCCGGACTCAGCGTGGTCGGCACGATCGACCGCACCTACGAGCTGGAGGAGAATACCGAGTATCTGGTCTTCGCCGCGTCGTGCACCGACGACGGACTCATCAACTCGGCTCCCGTCTCGACGACGTTCCGGACCACGGAGGTGCAGCCCTCCGACAACCGCATCTCCTTCGAGGTGACGTCGCTTGAAGCGCACGCAGCGACCATCGACGTGAAGACGGAGAACCTCGATCCCTATGTGCTCTACCTCGTCAATACGTCGGCCGTGGAGGGGATGGACGACGAGGCGGTCATCAGCTCCCTGCTGGCCGACGAGACCATCGCGGACTACCTCCGCCGGGGCGATACCTCTGTCGAGGCGAGCGAACTCGAGGCCTCCACGAGCTACACGCTGCTGGCCTTCGGCTACGTGAAGGGCAAGGCGACCACGGGGCTCTTCTCGGTGGAGTTCACCACCGAGGACGGCATTCCGGCCGACATCTCGATCCTCGTGGAGCACGACCGCTACTTCGACGGCACGCAGATCGCGGAGCTCTATCCCGACGATTATGCCGATGCCTACGGCCTGGCCGTGCTGCCGCTGACGGTCACCACGCAGGGTGATCCGGCCGAGCGCGTGCTCTACTACATCTACGAGGGCGACCTGACGAGCGACTTCATCCTCCCGGACAACGAGGCGATTGCCGCCCTGCTGCGCGACGGCATCTCGCAGGAGTCGGTGTCGTTCTTCCTGCCCTACGACGACGAATCCACGCTGCTGGCCTTCGCCATCGGTGCCGACGGCAACTACAGTCCGGTCTACCGCGAGAAGATCGTGCTGACCGAAGAGGGCGTATCGCCCGTCGAGGACTTCCGTCCCTTTGCGCTCACCCGTTCGGCCATGGAGTGCCGCATCGGAGCGCAGCAGGAGTCGGTCCGTCGCAAACCGGTTCTTACGCCCGGCGGCGAGCGGCCGGTGCTGCTGAAGGCCGGGGCCCCTAGCCGCGCCGCAGCCTCCCCGCGCGTCGGACGGTAGCTGGCGGCAACCCGTGAAAAGAGGGGGTGTCCGTACCGAAAGGTTGGACACCCCCTCTTGTTGTTTTGTCGTGACGGCGGTTACTTCCGCGCGACGGCGAACAGGTCGAAGCAGTCGGCCGTGACGGGCCCCACGCGGTAGTCGTCCATGCGGATCGAGGTCGTCAGGTCGGTGTTGTCGCGGAGCAGGCGGCGGCGGTTGATGCGGTTGAGCAGGTCGTAGGGCAGCTGCAGCAGGCAGCGCGGCAGGCGGTGCTGGAGATCCAGCACGTCGAAGCGCGTGATGCGGGCGACGCTGCGGCGGTTCTGCTCGTAGTAGGCCATGACTCGGTCGTTGCCCGCAACGCCCAGCATCTCGACGGCGGAGAAGCTCCGCGCGAGCAGGTCGCGCAGTTCGTCGGCCGTGTATTCGCGCACGTGCCACGGATTGCGCGTGAGCGACATCGGGGCGTTGGGCGTCGTGACGATGAACTGCCCGCCCGGGCGCAGCACGCGGTGCACCTCGCGCACGAAGTCCACGTCGCGCCGGATGTGCTCGATTACCTGGAACGAGATGACGAAGTCGAAGCTCCCGTCGGCAAAGGGCAGCGGCGGTACCGTGGCCTGCATGTAGCGCACGTGCGGCAGGCAGGGCAGACTGCCCGCCTCGGGAACGTGTTTGTCGAGGGTGACGAAGCTGCGGGCGTGCGGCGCGATGACCTCCACGCCGTAGCCCGAGCCGGTGCCGATCTCGAGCACGTCGCCGTCGATGCGCTCCGCCGCCGCGTGGTACGCGAGCAGCGAACGCTGGAATACGAAGTTGTCCGAAGCCTCCGCGCAGACGCGCTCGGCCGTTGCCATGCGTCCCATTCCGTCCTACCTTTTGATTCTGATCCCCTGGTCGGTCGTTTCGACGGCGCCGCGCTTGAGCAGCACGCCCAGCGAGCGCTTGAAGACCTTTTTGCTCGTGCCCGTGAGGCGTGCCACCTCCTCCGGGGCGCTGTTGTCGTTCAGCGGCAGGAATCCGCCGTTGTCGCGCAGCAGGCCGAGCAGCTGCTCGGCCGAATCCTTGACCTGGGCGTAGCCCTCGCGCTGGAGGCTTACGTCGATGCGGTTGTCCTCGGTGATGCGGCGCACGTAGCCCGTCAGGGCGTCGCCCACGGCCACCGGCCGGAACAGCTGGTTGCGGTAGAGCATGCCCCAGTGGCGGTTGTTGACGATGACGCGGAAGCCGATGGGGCTCTCCGACGCCACGAGCAGCCGCACCTCTTCGCGCGGCGCGACGGTGATGAGTTCGTTGTCGATGAACGACTTGAGCTTCATCGTCGCCACGCAGCGGCCCGTGATGCTGTCCTCGTAGAGGTAGACCACGTAGCGGTGGTCCTTGAGGACGCCGCCCTGCTGGTTGCGGTTCGGCAGGAAGAGGTCCTTGCCGTGCAGCCCCCAGTCGAGGAAGGCGCCGTGCGGCGTCTTGTCCACGACGCGCAGGAAGCCCGCCTCGCCCGCCCGCAGCAGCGGCGTTTCGGTCGTCGCCACGAGCCGGTCCTCCGAGTCGTGGTAGAGGAAGACCTCCTTCGTGTCGCCGGGTTTGTCGGTGAGCGATACATAGCGGTTCGGGAGCAGTACCTCCTGCCCCTCGTCGTCCGCGAGGTAGAGACCGTAGTCCGACAGGCGGCTTACGGTGAGTGTCTGTGTGCGTCCTGCCTTGAGCATAAATGTCGGTTTTCGCGACAAAAGTACGTTTTATTTCGTTCGCGTGCAACAGCGGCGCCGGCGCGGGCCGTTTTTTGCCGTTTCAAAAAATAGTGGTAACTTTCCCGTCGGTTCGGACGGCGGGGCCCGCTGCGGGGCCGTTTCGCGCCCGAGCCGGAAGCCATGGATGAAAAACAGGAACTGAAAGTCGCCTTCTGTCAGACGGATGCTGTCTGGGAGCGGCCTGCCGAGACCCTCTCTCGGCTCGACGGGCTTGTGGCGGAGGCAGCCGCCGGGGCCGATCTGGTCGTGCTGCCCGAACTCTTCGCCACGGGATTCAGCACCCGCCCCGCCTCCTTTGCCGAACGGGCCGCCGGGGAGGCGGATGCCGGCCGAAACGCGAGGGCCGATGCTGCGGGGGTCGATGCTGCCGGGGCTGATGCCATGCGCGCGACCGCGGAGCTCGCCGGAGAACAGGCGTCCGTGCTGGCGACCATGCGCCGCTGGGCCGCGCAGGGAAAGTGTGCCGTGACGGGGAGCGTCGCCGTGGCCGCAGCGGACGGCTTCCGCAACCGGATGTACTTCGTGCGGCCGTCGGGCGAGGTGTCGTGGTACGACAAGCGGCACCTGTTCCGTCCGGGCGGCGAAGCGGACAACTACCGCCCGGGGCACCGGCGCGTCGTGGTCGAATATGCCGGGTGGCGCCTGCTGCTGCTCGTCTGCTACGACCTGCGCTTCCCGGTCTGGAGCCGCTGCCGCGGCGACTACGACGCCATCGTCTGCTGCGCCGCCTGGCCCGCAGCCCGGCGCGAGGTGTGGCGCACGCTGCTGCGCGCCCGGGCCATCGAGAACCAGTGCTACGTGGTCGCCGCAAACCGTGCGGGCTCGGATCCCGGCCTTCCCTATTCGGGCGATTCGGCCCTTGTCGACTTCCGGGGCGTGCCGCTCGCCGAGGCCGGGGCAGGGGAGTGCCTCCTGCGGGCGACGTTCGACCGCGCGGCCCGGGAGACGTTCCTCGAAAAGTTCCCGGCGTGGCGCGACGCCGACGATTTCGTGCTGGAAACGGACGAAAAATAGCCTGCGGGGTTCCGGATTTGCCCCGGATGTCGTATCTTTGCGGTCCGGTACCTCCGTATCCGTTCCGAACGGACCGCAGAGGCGCCGCATCGTTGTGCAATGAAAGAAGAGACGATCAAGATACTCGGCGCCCGGGTCCACAACCTGAAGAACGTCGATCTGGAGATTCCACGCCACAAACTCGTGGTCATCACGGGGTTGAGCGGCTCGGGCAAGTCGTCGCTGGCCTTCGACACGATCTACGCCGAGGGGCAGCGCCGCTACATGGAGACGCTGTCGACCTACGCCCGGCAGTTCGTCGGCACGATGGAGCGTCCCGACGTGGACAAGATCACGGGGTTGAGCCCCGTGGTGGCCATCGAGCAGAAGACCACCAACAAGAACCCCCGTTCGACGGTCGGCACCGTCACCGAAATCAACGACTTCCTGCGTCTGCTCTATGCGCGGGCGTCACGCGCCTATTCGCCCGTCACGGGCGAGGAGATGGTCCACTACAGCGACGACCGCATCGCGGAGCTCATTCTGGAGAACTTCGCCGGGCGGCGCATCGCCCTGATGGCCCCCATCGTCAAGGGCCGCAAGGGCCACTACCGCGAGCTTTTCGAGACCTTGGCCAAAAAGGGCTACATCTATGCCCGCATCGACGGCGAGATCCGCGAAATTTCGGCCGGCATGCGCCTCGACCGCTACAAAATCCACACGATCGACCTGGTTGTCGACCGGCTGCAGGTGGGCGAGGCGTCGCGCGACCGGCTGATGACCTCGCTCAAGGAGGCGATGCGCCAGGGCAAGGGGACGATGGCCGTCTACGACTACGGCACTGAGCAGCAGCGCTTCTACTCGCGCCACCTGATGTGCCCCACGACAGGCATCGCCTTCGAGGACCCGGCGCCGCACACCTTCTCGTTCAACTCGCCCAAGGGCGCCTGCCCGCACTGCAACGGGCTGGGCGAGGAGGCCGTCTTCGACCTGGCCAAGATCATCCCCGACCAGCGGCTCTCGCTGCGCGAGGGGGCCGTCGAACCGCTGGGCAAGTACCGCAACAACATGCTCTTCGCCATCCTCGAGATGCTGGGCCGCCGCTACGACTTCACGCTCGACGATCCGATCGAGACCTTCTCCGAGGAGGCGCTCAATGCCGTACTCTATGGCGACTCGGAGCCGCTGACGGTCGACCTCTCGGAGTTCAGCTCCCCGGCCGGCGGGCGGCAGTTCCTCTCGTGGGAGGGCGTCGCCGAGTACATCGGCCGCACGGAGGACGAGGAGTCCAAACGCGGGCAGAAGTGGCGCGAGCAGTTCCTCGTCTACCGCAAGTGCTCGGTCTGCGGCGGCACGCGCCTGCGCAAGGAGGCCCTGCAGTTCCGCATCGGCGGGAAGAACATCGCCGAGGTCTCGGCCCTCTCGATCGAGGAGTTCGCCCGCTGGATGGACCACATCGAGGAGTACCTCTCCGAAAAGGAGCGCCGGATCGCGCAGGAGATCGTCAAGGAGATCCGCGAGCGGCTGCGCTTCCTGATGGACGTGGGGCTGGGCTACCTGTCGCTCGCACGCTCGTCGCGTTCGCTCTCGGGTGGCGAGAGCCAGCGCATCCGCCTCGCCACGCAGATCGGCTCGAAGCTCGTCAACGTGCTCTACATCCTCGACGAGCCCTCGATCGGCCTGCACCAGCGCGACAACCAGCGCCTGATCCGCAGCCTCGAGGAGCTGCGCGACGCCGGCAACTCGGTGATCGTCGTCGAGCACGACGAGGAGATGATGCGCGCCGCCGATTTCATCGTCGACGTGGGCCCGAAGGCCGGGCGCCGCGGCGGACAGATCGTCGCCGCGGGGACGTTCGACGAGATCGTGAAGGCCGACACCATCACGGCGGACTACCTTACGGGCCGCCGCCGCATCGAGATCCCCGCGACGCTGCGCCCCGGAACGGGCGAGCGGATCGTCATCCGCGGCGCCCGCGGCAACAACCTCAAGGGCATCGACGCGGAGTTCCCGCTCGGCAAGTTCATCTGCGTGACGGGCGTGAGCGGCTCGGGCAAGTCGACGCTCATCAACGAGACGCTGCGGCCCATCCTGAGCCGGGCGCTCTACCGCTCGCTGGACCAGCCGCTCGCATACGACTCGATCGAGGGAATCGAGCACATCGACAAGCTCGTCGTCGTGGACCAGTCGCCCATCGGCCGCACGCCGCGCTCGAACCCCGCGACCTACTCCAACGTCTTCGCCGACATCCGCAAGCTCTTCGAGATGACGCCCGACGCGCAGGTGCGCGGCTTCAAGGCGGGGCGCTTCTCGTTCAATGTCAAGGGCGGGCGGTGCGAGGAGTGCCGCGGCGCGGGCGTGCAGACCATCGAGATGAACTTCCTGCCGGACGTCTACGTGCGTTGCCGCGCCTGCGGCGGCCACCGCTACAACCGCGAGACGCTCGAGGTGCGCTACAAGGGCAAGAACATCGACGACGTGCTGAACATGACGGTCAACATGGCTGTGGAGTTCTTCGAGAACATTCCGAACATCCACCAGAAGCTGCGGGCCATCCAGGAGGTGGGTCTCGGCTACCTGACCCTCGGGCAGCCCTGCACGACCCTCTCGGGCGGCGAGAGCCAGCGCATCAAGCTCTCGGCCGAGCTCTCGAAGCGCGACACGGGGCGCACGCTCTACATCCTGGACGAGCCGACGACGGGGCTCCACTTCGAGGACATCCGCCTGCTGCTCGATGTACTCAACAAGCTCGTCGACCGCGGCAACACGGTGATCGTCATCGAGCACAACCTCGACGTCATCAAGGTGGCCGACCACCTGATCGACATCGGCCCCGAGGGAGGCGCCGCCGGAGGCGAGATCATCGCCGCGGGCACGCCCCACGAGGTGGCGCAGTGCGCACGCAGCTATACGGGACAATTTCTGAAAAAGATGGGACTCTGACGGTTCAGGCACCGATTTTGCATTTCATGGCCATACCAACACCTTATGTGCTATGAAAAAAACAGTCATTATCGTTGTCACGGGCCTGCTGCTGTGCGCGGCGGCCTTCACCGTGATCGGACAGAAGCAGGTTCTGTCGCCCAAGCAGGAGCGCCGCGAGGTGCGTGAGAAACGCCGTGCGGACCGCATTGCCGAGTACGAGAAGTTCACCGACTCGCTCGTGCTGTCGCGCAACTTCCAGTTCAACCCCCAGACCATGCAGCAGCAGCCCGCGGGTCCCATGCGCCAGATCATGAACCCGGCCTTCAGTGTCCAGATCTGGGACGGGACGGTGGATATCTGTCTGCCCTATGTCAAGGGGTATGTGCCGCCCTACTACTCGACGGTCATCAACTACACGGTGCCCAACGTCTCGGGCTACACGACCGAGCAGACCCAGGAGGGGTGGATGGTGACCTTCTCGACGTCGCTCTTCTCGGCCTCGACCTACACCTTCACCTTCGAGATCTTCTCCCGCACGGGCGGTGCGAACCTCACGATCACCAATCCGTGGTACAACCCCGTGCAGTACACCGGTACGATCTCGAAGGTCTATTGACCCGCCGTGCCGCCGCACCTGCGACCCGGAGCAGAAACAAAGGCTGATCCTCCGAAAGGGATCAGCCTTTTGCTTGTATTCCGCCGCCGGTGCATCGCCCGGGCGGGACCGGATCATCGCCGCGTTTACCGCCGCAGCCGGATCGGGACAACGCCGGACTGCCGCCCGAGCGGGAGGTGTCATCGGCGTGGGTTTCGTCGTATCCGGGGCATCAGCGGGGGGTTCGTCGTATCGGGGCCCTCCTGACCGGGGCATCGGCAGAGTTTCGCCGCGTCCGGCTGTTGCCGGGCCTTTGGGTCAGGGCGGGTCAGGGCCTGAAAATCAGCGCCACGGCCGAGACGGAGACCCCCTCCTCGCGCCCCTCGAAACCGAGGCGCTCGGTCGTCGTCGCCTTGACCGACACGCGCTCCGTGTCGATCCCCATCGCCGCAGCCATCGCCGCCCGCATGGCGTCGATGTGGGGGCGCAGTTTGGGCCGCTGCATGCGGATCGTGCAGTCGACATTGCCGATCTCGTAGCCCCGTTCGCGCAGCATCGCCGCCACGCGGCCCAGCAACAGTTTCGAGTCGATGCCGGCGTAGTCGTCCGACGTGTCGGGAAAGTGCTGCCCGATGTCGCCCAGTGCCGCGGCGCCCAGCAGCGCGTCGCACACGGCGTGGATCGCCACGTCGCCGTCCGAGTGGGCGACAAACCCCTGCGTGTGAGGAATCTCCACGCCCCCGAGCACCAGCCGCAGGCCGTCGGAGAGGGCGTGCACGTCGTATCCGTGTCCTATTCTGAACTCCATAATCGTGTCATTACTTTTGTCAAAGTTAGGGAATTTTTTTATTTTTGCGAAAAACATATTCGCTATGTCGGAAATCACCTCACTGGAACCCCGCATCGTCTGGGAACAGTTCGATGCCATCACGCGCGTGCCGCGTCCCTCGAAGAAGGAGGGCCGGATCATCGACTTTCTGGTCGACTTCGCCAAACAGCACCACATCGACTACCGCAAGGACGCCATCGGCAACGTCGTGATGCGCAAACCCGCCACGCCGGGCTACGAGGATCGCCCGGCGGTCATTCTCCAGGCCCACATGGACATGGTCTGCGAGAAGAACTCCGACGTGGAGTTCGACTTCGAGCACGACGCCATCCGCACGCGCATCGACGGCGAATGGGTCAAGGCCGAGGGCACGACGCTCGGCGCCGACTGCGGCATCGGCATGGCTGCGGCGCTGGCCGTGCTGATCGACCCTGCGGTCGAGCACGGACCCGTCGAGGCACTCTTCACCGTCGACGAGGAGACGGGCCTGACGGGCGCCTTCGAGCTGGGCGAGGGGATGCTCACGGGCAAATACCTCATCAACCTCGACTCGGAGGACGAGGGCGAGATATTCATCGGCTGCGCGGGCGGCATCGACACGATCGCCACGTTCCGCTACACGATGGAGCCCGCGCCGAAGAACTACTCGTTCTTCCGCGTCGACGTCTCCGACCTGCTGGGCGGACACTCGGGCGACGACATCGACAAGGGGCGCGTCAACTCGAACAAGACCGTCGCACGCCTGCTGTGGGACGGCATGCAGAGCTGCGAGCTGCGCCTGAGCTACTTCTGCGGCGGCAACCTGCGCAACGCCATCCCGCGCGAGGCCTACGCCATCTTCGGCGTGCCGACACGCTACAAGGAGGACTTCATCAAGCGCTACCGCCTCTTCGCCGCCGACATGCAGGCCGAATTCAAGCACCGCGAACCCAATTTCCGCATTACGCTCAACGAGATGCCCGAGGTGGGCGAGGTGCTCGACCGCAAGACGCAGTTCGGGCTGGTCTACTCGCTTGTCGGCGTGCCCAACGGCGTCATTGCCATGTCGTTTGCCGTGCCGGGGCTCGTCGAGACCTCGACAAACCTTGCGTCGGTGAAGTTCGAGTCGGACAACCGCATCGTCGTCACTTCGTCGCAGCGTTCGTCGGTCGAGAGTGCCAAGACCTACGTCATGCAGATGGTCGAGTCGGTCTTCGCTCTGGCCGGGGCCGACGTCGCCCACTCGGACGGCTATCCGGGCTGGGCGCCCAACCCCGATTCGGAGCTGCTGAAGGTGACCGTCAGCGCCTACGAGCGCCTCTTCGCCACGGAGCCCAAGGTGCGGGCCATCCATGCGGGACTGGAGTGCGGGCTCTTCCTCGAGAAGTACCCCGAGCTGGAGATGGTCTCGTTCGGCCCGACGCTGCGCGGCGTGCATTCGCCCGACGAGCGGCTCGAGATCGCCACGGTGCCCAAGTTCTGGGCGCTGCTGCTCGAGGTACTCAAAACATTGAAAAACAAATAGAAGATACCGGTTCGGATTACCGACGGAGGGTCGCAGGACCTTCCGTCGGTTCTTGTTGCGACCGCTCGAAAATGAAACGATCATGAAGAAAGCCGCGCTTTTCGATATGGACGGCACGCTCGTCGACAATACGCTGGCGCATATGCGCGCCTTTGAAATCTTCTGTGCCCGCTATGGCGTCACGGGCTGGAAGGAGAAGCTCTCGCAGGCCTTCGGCATGGGCAACGACGACATCATGCGCCTGATTATGCCCGCGGAGCTGATCCGCGAGCGGGGCCTGGCCTCGCTCGCCGAGGAGAAGGAGGCGATCTACCGCGAAATCTACGCCCCGGAAATCCGCCCCGTCAAGGGGCTTGTTCCGCTGCTCGAGTCGCTGCGTGCGGCGGGCGTGCGCTGCGCCGTCGGGTCGTCGGGCTGCCGCGCGAATGTCGATTTCGTGCTGGAGAAGTGCCGCATCGGGGAGTTCTTCGACGCCCGCATCTCGGGCGACCGCGTGACGCGCTGCAAGCCCGATCCGGAGATCTACCTCACGGCTGCCGCGGCGCTGGGCATGGCTCCGGCCGACTGCGTCGTCTTCGAGGATTCCAAGGCGGGTATCGAGTCGGCACGCCGAGCCGGTGTCGGGCGCGTCGTGGCGCTGGCGACGACGCTGCCGCACGAGGTGCTCAAGCGCGAGACGGATGCCGACGTGATCGGTGAGACCTTCGCCGACCTGCCGGTGCTCGACCGCCTGCTCGCCGACTGATCGGCCGTGCCGCGAAGACTTCAGGGCTGCCCTTGCAAGGGCGGCCCTGCCTTTTGATCTTGCGAGGCGTCGTCCCGGGCGGGGTTACTCGCTCCGTTGCAGCAGCCGGCGGAGGGCCGGAATGCGCAGGGCGGGCCGGATTGCCGCGGCGGGGACGATCCGGCAGAGGGCGACGCAGAGCTTTGTGAAGAGTCCCGGAATGCAGCGGTGCCGCCCGCGGAAGAGCGCCTTCAGTCCCTTGCGGGCCACCGCCTCGGGCGGAAGCATCACGCCCCAGCGGCGCAGACGCCGCCGCCATGCGTCGGAGAGGTTGTAGAGCGGCGTGTCGACGGCTCCGGGATAGACGGCCGTGACGTGCACGCCCCGGGCGCGGAGTTCGCTGTCGAGCGAGCGGGCGAAGCTGTGCAGAAAACTCTTCGTCGCGGCGTAGGCCGCAATCGTGGGGTAGGGCATCCAGGCCGTGGCCGACGACATGAGCAGGATCGCACCGCCGCCGCGCCGCACCAGCTCGGGGGCGTAGAGGCGGCACAGCAGCAGGGGAGTCGTGCAGTGGAGCGCCACGATCGTGCGCAGACGCTCGGGCGGCGTCGTCTCGGTCAGCCCGAAGAGCAGCATCCCGGCGTTGCAGACCAATACGGCGATGTCCAGTCCGCGGCGCGCGGTCTCGTCGTGGAGCCGCTGCGCGGCGTCCTCCCGGGCAAGGTCCAGACAAAGGGGCAGCGTCGGGACTCCGTACTGCCGGGCGATCTCCCGGGCGGCCGTGCGGTTCTCCTCCTCACGGTTGCTCACCAGCACCACGCCGTAGCCCCGTGCGGCCAGTTGCGCGGCACAGGCCCGGCCGATGCCCGACGAGGCGCCCGTTACGAGGGCATATTCTCCTTCTTTTGCTCTGCGTTGCATGACTGCGCTGTTTTTTTTCTGTTTAACCCTGCATGTTCGGACCCTGCGGCGGCAAAATTCGCCGGACAGAGGCCAACGTATTGAAAAATTGTCTATTTTTGCACCGCCTTAAACGGAAAAGAGTATTCAAAACAAATACCGTCACCATGTTACGCGGCCTTTCAACCATCGTTCTGCTCGTCATCTCCAACGCTTTCATGACGCTGGCCTGGTACGGGCATATCGCCTTCAAATCGCGGCTCGAGCGCTTCGGTCTCATGGCCATCGTGCTGTTGAGCTGGGGCATCGCCCTGTTTGAATATTGCTTTCAGGTCCCGGCCAACCGCATCGGCAGCGCCGAATTCGGCGGTCCCTTCTCGATCTGGGAGCTCAAGGTGATCCAGGAGGTCGTCTCGCTCTCGGTCTTCACCGTCTTCGCGCTGGTCTTCATGCGCTCGGATTCGCTGCGCTGGAACCACCTCGCCGGATTCCTCTGCCTGATTTTGGCCGTCTACTTCATCTTCCGCAAATAAAAGCCGCCCATGGTATCCGATCGACACGGGGCCGGAACGGCCGGTGAGACCCCGGGCATGATCCGCTGGTGCCTGCATGCAACGCCGTGCGGCGTGCTGCGCCTCGGGGCCTTCGGCGGTCGGCTCTGCCTCTGCGACTGGGCCGATGTTCCGGCGCGCGACTTCGTGGTGCGGCGTCTCGAGCGGGGGCTGCACGCCCGCTTCGCCCCCTGGCCCGATGACGGCTCTCTGTCCGGCAGCGGGCCTCGCGGCATTTCCGATACTCCCGATCCGGACGGCTCCGACAATCCCGATGATGCCGATCGCTGCGTGCTGGACCGTGCCGCGCGACAGTTCGACGAATACTTTGCCGGACGCCGCCGCGTGTTCGATCTCCCGCTGCTGACCGTCGGCACGCCGTTTCAGCGGGCGGTCTGGGAGCTGCTGACGGAGATTCCCTTCGGCGAGACCCGCTCCTACGCCTGGCTGGCAGCGCAGCTGGGACACCCGCGGGCCGTGCGGGCCGTCGCTGCGGCCAACCGCGCCAATGCCCTTTCGATCTTCATTCCCTGCCACCGCGTCGTCGGCAGCAACGGCTCGCTCACGGGCTATGCCGGCGGTCTGGCGGCCAAACGGCTGCTGCTCGGGCTGGAGCAACAGCAGCTTCTTCGCTGACGGAGCCTTCGCTGACGGAGCAACTGCCTCCTTTTACATTCGACAACCTTTTCCCGCCCTTGCGGTCTACCATCCTCTCTTTTCGAGGTCCTTGCGGTAGATCTGGTAGGAGTTCACGATATTCTGCCAGACGATGTAGGCCGTCGGAGCAATCGACGAGATCGGATTGAGAAACGACTGCGCCATCCACACGGCCAACACCGTGTTCTTCTGCCCGAGCGACTGTCCGCCGGCCGGCGGATCGCCGTAGCGGCGTCCCAGTGCGCGCCCGACCTTGAACTGCACGAGGCAGATCACCAGCGCCGCGAAGGCGAGCCACAGCTCGGTCGAGAGGTCGGCCCCGTGCAGGTCGATGATGAAGGCCGTCGTGCGGCCGATGATGACGATGAGCGACAGCAGCCACATGTAGAACGAAATCTGGCTATGGTCGCCGATCCACTTTGCCGCCTTCGGCAGGACGAAGCGCAGGAACTGCGCCGCGGCGAAGGGCATGATGAGCAGCGGGGCGATGCGGGCCAGAATCTCCGTGAAGCTGCACGCTCCCGTTCCGGTGAAGGAGAGGATGACGGGCGCCACGAGGGCCACGACCATGTTGCAGAGCAGACTGTAGGTGGCCATCGTCGCGACGTTGGCCCCGAGCATGCCGGCAATGACGACGGCCGCCATCGCCACGGGGGCCAGGATGCAGATCATCGCCCCCTGTGCCACGACCTCGTCGAGCGGACGCAGCACGAGGTAGACGCCGATGCAGGCCGCGATCTGGATTATCAGCAGCCACAGGTGCATCATCGAGGGCCGCATCTGGCTCGGCTTCACGCGGCAGAAGGTGACGAAGAGCATCAGGAAAATGAGCGTCGGGGTAATCATCTGTCCCGACCAGCTCTCCAGTGCCGTGACGGGGCGGCACAGCAGGGCGCCGACGATCATGGCCGACGGCATGGCGACGGTCTTGACGTTGCGGTGCAGGTGTTCGAGTATGTGCATGGTTTTCGGTTTCTTTTCAACGATTCGCAGGCGCCGCTCCGGGCGCAGCTGTGCCGCGGCCTTGGAGCGGCCCCGGACCGGGCCCGACGGAGCATGGAACTCCCGGCCGGAATCTTACCGGACATACCGGCCGGCCTGCTCGCTGTCGGGATTTACCTCTTGTCCGGCTCGCTGTCGGGATTGGCCTCTTGTCCGGCTCACTGTCTGGATTTACCTCCCGCTGTACCGGAGGTTACGACAGCAACTCCTTGACCTTGGCCGAAATATCCTTGCTGTCGGCGCGGCCGGCAAGCCGCTTCGATGCGACGCCCATCACCTTGCCCATCTCCTTCATCGACGTGGCGCCCACCTCGGCGATGATGGCCTTCGCCTCGGCCGTCAGCTCCTCGGCCGTGAGCTGTTTGGGCAGAAACTCCTCATAGACGGCCACCTGCGCCAGCTCCTCGTCGGCCAGGTCCTGCCGGTGCTGCTGGGCGTAGATTGCCGCGGAGTCCGTGCCCTGCTTGGCCAGTTTCGAGATGATCTTCAGCACGTCGGCATCGGGCAGTTCGGCAATCTCCGGACCGGCCGTCTTGGCCTCGATGATGTACTTCTTGGCGTTGCGCAGCGCGCTCAGGCGCACCGTATCCTTGGCCTTCATGGCCTCCATGATCCCTTTGGAAATCTGTTGTTCGAGTGACATGATATTTTGGTTTTTAGTTTGTTATGTCGTTTATCTGTTGTTTTGCGCAAGCAGGAAGTCCAGCACGTCGCGCATCAGTTGCTCGCGCTGTTCGGCATCTGTCAGCGCCTCGAACGGGAATCCCGTGACGACCGTGCGGGCCCCCGTATCGCAGGCCACGCCCGCCGTGCGGCCGTTTTCGATGTAGCGCAGCACGGTGAAGGCCCCCTCGCCTGCGGGACGGAGCACATCGGCTGCCTCGACGGCATAGCCCTCCGGCGACAGCCGGTCGCGGTAGCGGTATTCGCCGCGCGTGAAGCCGCCGTGTCCCGTCACGACGCGCACCCGGCCGCGCCGCGCCGCTTCGCCGTCCCAGGCCACGCGGAGCACCCGCTCGGCAAAGGCCCGGTCCGAAGCGTCGGACAGCGCCCCGTTCCAGAGGTCCGACGCCACGTAGCAGCCCGAGGCGAAGAGCGCCCCGCCCTGCGCGAGGTACTCCTCCAGTTCGCGCTGCAGGTCGGGCGGGAAGGTGCGGAAGACGGCTTCGCGCACGCCGCGGCCCATCGTCGTCGTGCGCTGCTTGCCGAGGATAAGGTCCACGGCGGGGTAGGCGCCCAGCGCGCAGGTGCCGCGCTCCACGGCGCGGACCGACGCCGAGCAGAAGGAGTAGCCGGCCGCCGTGATCGCACGCCCGTGCAGCGCCGGGTAGTCGAAGCTGTTGCCGCCGAGCACGTCCGTCTCGTAGTCCCACGTGCAGGCGCCCAGCGCGCGGCTGTCGTCGTCGCAGCGGGCCATGTCGAGGTCGTAGATGCGCTGGTTGCCGATGAACGAGATGTCGCGGCGGTCGGGTACGCCGCCGTCCACGTCGGTGTAGAAGCCCGCCAGCGAGTCGCTGCGCATGCTGAAGGGGGCGCTCGTGCGGTCGAAGCCGTTGACGACGAGCACGCACCCCTTTTCGTCGGGCATGCGGCACGCCGAGAGCGTCTCGCTCGGGAAGCTCTCGCCGCCGGCATTCACGGCCGTCACGCGGTAGGAGTAGAGACGCCCGGGCTCCAGCTCGGCGATGAGGAAGGGCTTTTCGGTGTAGGTGCCGCGGTCGAAGGCGCCGTCGTCGATGCGCGTGTAGACGATGTATCCGTCGGGTGCGGCCGTCGCCTCGAGCGAGTCCGCAACGGGTGTCCACGACACGCAGACGCGGTTGTCGCCGACAAACTCCGTTGCCACGGCCTCGACCGGCAGCGGCTGCACGACATAGGGCACGCCGTACTGCGACGCGAGGTAGCGCAGGATGCCCTTGTAGACGGCGCGGCTGACAAGGAACTTGAAGCGCGGGTCGCTGCCGTAGCGCATGTCGGCGAAGTTCTGGTGCGAGAGCAGTTCCAAAAGCATCGTCGGGGCGCCCGGCACGCGGGCTTCGTAGTAGGAGCGGTTCCAGAGCCCGCGGCGGCTCCACTCGGGCTCCCACGTGCGGCGGATGTCCGAGACGACCTGCGTCATGACCAGGTCGGTCAGGTCGCGCGAGCGATAGCGGTCGGCGCCGCCGGCGAAGCGCCCCTTCGTGTCGCGCGTATAGCAGATGCCGAGCGTGCCGACGATGCCGTCGCCGTCGCGGACTCCGGCATCCGAGTGGAACGCCAGCGCCATGTCGACCGGGATGCGCAGCCCCGCGGAGTCGGGCAGCCGCGGCGAACCGCCCATCAGGGCGTTGACCCAGTGGGCGCGCGACATGTAGTCGTCCCGGTAGTCGTCCTTGTCCTGCTTCGGGGTGTAGACCTTCGGGTCGAAGCCCGCCCATTGCAGCCAGTAGCGCGCCCCTTCGCAGAAGCGCGGGAAGCCGCTCGTCTCCTCGGTATACTCCACGTCAGGACGCCGCAGCGAGTCGCACACCGTGCGGGCGATGTTGCCGAAGCCGCCGCCGATCTTCACGGCATCGGCCGAGACGGTGCGTCCGGCACGGCGCGAGCGGTTCGTGAGCGTCACGACCTCCTGCTCTCCTGCGGCGAAGGGGAAGCGTCCGAGGTAGATCCACGTGCCGCCGCCCATCGTCTGGTTGACGGCATAGCTCGATAGACCCCCGAGGTGGTGGACCGTATAGACCGCATCGTCAGTGCTTTCCGGCGTCGATTCGTAGCTGACGTAGACGGCATATTCTCCCCGTTCGGGAATGTCGGCACGCCACACGGCACGGCTCTCCTCCGCCGGGTCGGTCACCGTGCGCGTGCGGCGCACGGTCCCCTCGCGGAAGGGATTCTCGCCCGAGCGGTAGACTTCGCGCCGGTGTGCAAAGCCCGCCCCGCCCGTTGTCCACGCCTCGCGGCCCGTCTGCTCGCGGTACTGCGCGGCGCCGCCGTCGTTGTCGGCCAGCACCTCGTGCTTCTGCACGTCGCGCTCGCGCGGCAGCAGCACGTTGGCCCCGGCGTTTTCGAGCATCGGCACCAGGTAGGGCAGCACGTAGCTCTGCGTGTAGAGGTCCTCGCAGGTCATCCACAGCCGCGAACGCTGCCAGCGCCAGCAGTTGCGCGTCTGGTCGAAATAGCGGCCGTGGCTCTGCCACAGTGCGATATGACGTCCCGCCAACCCGCGTGTCGGCACGGCCGGCCGGTCGAGCGGCGTCACGAGCGGCCGCTCAGAGGGGTTGACGAAGGGGATCAGGCGCCGTTTTTTCAGGAGCTTCTCCAGCGCCGCATGGTTGCGGCAGGCCATCGGAATGAGCTCCGAGACCTCATGCCGGTCGGTGTAGAGCTCGATCCGCGCCTTGCGGTACCCGGCGGGCAGGACGGCCCGCACCGAGTCGTACATCGCCAGCACGTTCTGCTCGCGGAAGGGGTAGTACGACAGCCCGATCGAGGCGTAGATGCGCACGCGGCTGCGCGACGCCTTCACGGCCTGCACCTTGACGTAGCCGCCGGCGACCTCGCGCGCCACGATGCGCGTAAGGGTGCGTCCCACCTCCTGCCGCGTGCGGAGGTCGATTTCGGCAGCCGAGACCGAAGCTGCTGCAAAGAGTGAGATAATGAGGTATAGTATCTTATTTTTCATGACGTTTCAACAGTAACATGCCGATTATGGTAAAGGCGGCGTTGTAGACCAGCAGCTCGAACCCGATCCGGTAGTCCCACACTTCGCGCACGCCCCATTGCAGAAGGGCGCTCAACACGGGAGCCGCCACGGCGACGAGCGGCATCCAGCGGTCGCGGACCTGCCGTCGCGTGAAGAAGCCGAAGAGGAACATGCCCAGAATCGGACCGTAGGTGTAGCTGACGACGCGGAAGACGAGGTTGATGCTGCTGTCGTCGGCGCCGTATCCGAAGGCGAGGATCACGAGGGCCATGCCGGCGGCCATCGCCGCGTGGACCCGGCGCCGGATGCGCGTCAGGGCGTTGTCGTCGTGACGCTGCGGCGCCTTCAGGATGTCGACCGTGAAGGAGGTCGTCAGCGCCGTGAGCGAACCGCCCGCCGCCGAGTAGGTGCTCGACAGCAGGCCGACGAGGAAGAGTACCCCGACGACGGCCGGCAGTCCGCCGTCGGCGGCGACGAGCGGGAAGACCTGGTCGCTCTTTTCGGGGAGCGTCAGCCCGGCATGGTCGACGTAGAGGTAGAGCAGCACGCCGAGCACCAGGAAGAGGAAGATCACGAAGATCTGACACACGGCCGTGAGCAGGATGTTCTTCTGTGCGTCGCGCGGGGTCGGGCAGCTCATGTTGCGCTGCATCATGTCCTGCCCGAGGCCCGTCATGGCGACGAGCGTCACGATCCCCGCGACGAACATCTTCCAGAAGTAGCGGTCCGAGGCCGGGTCGTCGAGAAAGAGGATCCGCGAATGGGGCGAGGCGGCCACCTCGCGGGCCATTTCGCCGAACGAGAGCCCCAGGGTGCGGGTGATGAAGAGGATCGACAGCACGAGGCTCGCGATCAGGCAGCACGTCTTGAGGATGTCGGTGCGGATGAGCGAGCGGACGCCGCCCTGCCGCGTGTAGAGCCATACGAGGGCCATTGTCACGGCGGCGTTGAGCCAGAAGGGCAGTCCGTAGCGGTCGAAGACGAGCAGCTGCATGACGGTGCAGACGACGTAGACCTGCAGCGCCGTGCCGAGCATCTTCGCTACGAAGAAGCACCACGCCCCGGCGGCGTGCGTGCGGGCGCCGAAGCGGTCGTCGAGGTACTCGTAGAGCGAGACGAGGCGGAGCCGGTAGAAGGTCGGGACGAGCAGGTAGGCGACGATGAGCTGCCCGACGGTGAAACCCGCGACCATCTGCATGTAGGAGAAGGAGTCGGCGGCCACCGAGCCCGGCACCGAGATGAAGGTCACGCCCGACATCGCGCCGCCGACCATGGCGAAGGCCGCCAGGTACCACGGCGTGCGCCGGTTTGCGGTGAAGAATCCGGCGTTGTCGGTCCGGCGGCCCGAAATCCAGGCTACGACGAACAGCAGGGCGATGTACCCCGTCAGGGTGGCGATTACGGCGGCAGGTGTCATGCGTGCGAACTCAACAAACCGAAGGCAAAGATACAAAAAAAGACGACAGGGCGTCGGACTGTCGCGATTTTCCTCCCCTTCCGCGATTCGGGCGCAATTGCCGCCCGCTCGGCCGCCGCAGGATGCGAATCCCGGAAAAACGGTTATCTTTGTGGAAATTAAACCGTCAAACTGAACATCGTTATGGCTTTTTTCAAGGAATTCAAGCAGTTCGCCCTCAAGGGCAATGTCATGGACATGGCCGTGGGCGTCATCATCGGCGGCGCATTCGGCAAGATCGTCTCGTCGTTCGTGAACGACATCCTCATGCCGCCGATCGGGGCGCTGATCGGCAACACGGACTTCTCGCAGCTGCGGCTCGACATCTCGAAGCTGCGCGACGCCACGTCGCACGCCGTGCAGGCGGTCGGCGACGTCGTCGCGGCAGGCGATGCGGTCATTGCTCCGCCCGCCGCGGAGCCGATCTACTGGAACTACGGCGCCTTCATCCAGCAGTGCGTCGACTTCACGATCCTGGCCTTCTGCGTCTTTCTGATGGTCAAGCTGATGAACCGGCTCGCCCGCAAGAAGGAGGCGGCCCCGGCACCCGCTCCGGCACCCGCCCCGACGAAGGAGGAGCTGCTGCTTACGGAGATCCGCGACCTGCTCAAGGAGCAGCAGAAACGGTAGGTCCGTGGCGGTGATGCGCACCGCAAAAGCGGCGGCCTGTCCGGCTGTCGCTTTTTTTACGGTTCCATCCTGCCGCCGCTTTTTTTACGGTCCTGTCCTGCTGCCGTTTTTTTACGGCGCGTTCGGCTGCTGCTTTTTTATGGTCCCGTCCGTCCGCTGCTTTTTTCGACCGGGCGGAGCGGCGCCGGTCTGCCGATTCGCTCCGGGGCGGGGCGGTTATTGGTCGGAGCGTTTTTTCCGGGGCGCGTACTCCTGGAGAATGTAGGTCGTGAAGATCGGGAAGAACAGCATGCCGAGCGACGGCAGCAGCACGCAGACGACCTTGCCGACGGCCGTGACGGGGAAGATCTCCGCACCGACGGTTGTCACGTTCATCCAGGCCCACCACAGGGCGTTGCCGAAGCCGTGGAGCCGGGGGTTGACCGCCACCTCGTAGTCGTAGAAGACCAGTGCCGAGAGGTAGGTGAAGACCACGACGGTGAACAGGTAGGCGGCGAAGAGGCGGTGGATGCGGTTGTCGCCCACGAGCCACTCGACGACGATGGCCATGGCCAGGAAGGCCCGCACGAGAGGCATCATGCCCACGACGAGGCCCCAGTCGTGCGTCATGTCGGCCCCGCACCAGGCGCTGATGTTGAGCCACGGGATCGAGATGAGCAGGTAGAGCAGGTTGCGCCGCAGAAAGCGCCTCCGGTCCCCGGCCGCGGCCCAGCGGACGAAGAAATCGGCGAGGAAGATGAGGCAGACGACAAGCTGGATCGTGAGGTAGGTTTGCGAGAAGCGGAGGTTGTCACCGGCCAGCACCTCCCAGGAGACGGCGGCCAGCAGGACTATCCCGGCGAGCAGCCGGAGCAGCCGGAGCAGACCGAAAGGATCGCGCGTGGCGGCTTCGCGGGTGGATCGACGTGTCATGAACGGAAATCGGTTTGGGCGCAGTCGGTTCAAAATCAGTGCCAGAGCCGGTGGCGGAGAATTTTTTGGAAGTTTTTTGGCGAAAAGATTTTGCACGATTGAAAAATTCTATTACCTTTGCACTCGCTTTAACGCCTTGGCGGGATAGCTCAGCTGGTTAGAGCGCATGATTCATAATCATGAGGTCGAGAGTTCAAGTCTCTCTCCCGCTACGAAGGAGAACCGAAAGGTTCTCCTTTTCGTTTTTACCTTTCCCCTTCCTCTTCCGCTTGCAGATGAGCGACTTGTGCACGGGCGGCCTCACGGGTTCGTGTGCTGCGCCCTTCCGTTGCCCGGCCTTCGTCCCGACGCATGGGCCGAATCGTATTCGGCCGAATCGGCCGTGACGGAGCCGTGATTCAACGCAAAAAGAGCAAAAAAAGAGCACAGGACGGGCATGGCAGATGCCGGACGTTGTTCGATATTTTCGATATGTTGTTCCAAATGGAGCCCGAGAGAAAATTCGGACAATCTGTGACCGAAAAGGATAACCGTCTGCTCGATCGAACCCCCCATTTTTGCGGCACGGAACAGTCGCGTCGCGATGCTGCTGCGCTTTCGTGCGGAAGCAATCGACGCCGGCACCCAATGAAGACGAGCATGAAAATCTGTGTATCACCCCGGTATCGTCATTTGACGCCTTTTGTCCGATCCCTCGCCAGTCCCGAGGTCTTTTCCGGGCATGGCACGACGATTCACGACGGACGCAATACGGTCAAAGTGTTCGACGCGGACGGCAGCCTTCTTGCGGTCAAGCGCTACGGGCATATTTCGCTTCTCAACCGCCTGCTTTACGGCGTGCTTCGCCCCAGCAAGGCCGAAAGGGCCTATCGCCACGCAATCCGGCTGCGCGCACTGGGTATCGATACGCCCGAGCAGGTCGCCTTTGTGGAGGTGCGGCGCCGCGGACTGCTGGACGGGTGTTATTTTGTCGCGGTGCACTCGGGATATAGGTCGTTGCGGCCTGTGGCGGAGCTCGACATACAGCGGCCCGAGGTGGCGGCGG
>ULLC01033002.1_pt1 | contig 27181 bp, 14 predicted proteins | sample 1951301 | NCBI WGS metagenome assembly ULLC01 (sample SAMEA4835515, study PRJEB28245) | human gut metagenome | biome: gut microbiome; material: fecal sample | place: Denmark | collected 2008 | reverse complement strand
CCGCTCGCTCGCGGCCAGTGCGGACAACCTCTGGAAACTCTCCGACGACTACCAGTTGAACGCCCACGTCGCCTGCGCCGCCGACCGCACGCAGTCGGACTACGCGGCCCGCACGGTCCGCTACTTGAGCGACGGCGAGCGTATCGAGGAGCTCGGCGAGCAGGCCCGGCTGCGCAACCGCCAGGTCACGGCGCAGGTGCGGCTGCAGGCCAACACCGAGCGGGTCTACCTGCGCGAGCGGCTCGCGGCCGACCTTGTCTGGAGCGACTTCCGCTCCCTCGTCTCGGGCACCTATCCCAACCGGCAGCAGAGTGCGGCGCCCGCCTTCCGCGTGGAGAACGATCTGGACTACATTCGCCGCACGGGACGCCACGCGATGACCGTCACCTCGAACATGCTGTGGCTCACGCAGCCGCAGCAGCTGGATGTCGTGCGCGAAGGCTCCGCGCAGCGGCAACAGCTCGATGTCGGCCTGCTGCGCATGAACCACAACGCCGCCTGGGACATGCAGGCCGGACGCCGCTGGTCGTTCCGCCTCAAAGGGGGCGTCGCGGGCCTGCTGCGCGACTTTGAAAGCACGCTGACGGGCGTCGCAACGGAGGCGGCACACGGCGATGCCCGCTTCGGATACGTCGGTCCCTACGTGCAGCCCGCCGCCACGTTCCGCTCTTCGCGCCTGCGCCTCACGTGCGAACTGCCCGCAGCGTGGCGCCACTACTGGTCCGGACAGCGGCAGGCCGACCTGCCCGTCTGGGACAGCCGCATCATGGCCCGCTGGGAGGTCTCGGCCTACTGGGCCCTCTCGGCCTCGGCATCGACGGGGCAGGCGGCGCCGGACGACAGCCGGATCTATCCCTGCGTGCTGCTGCGCGACTACCGCACGCTCTGCGCGGGCACCTCGTCGCTCGAGCAGGCGTGGCACACCACCTTCTCCGCAGCGGCCAACTACAAGAACCCGCTCGACGGTCTGTTCGCCTACCTCATGGCATGGGGCAGCCGGAGCCGCCTGCCGCTGCTCGCCACGCAGCGTTTCGAGGGCGACTACCTCGTCGGCGGCTGGGCGGAGCAGACGACAAACACCTCGTCGTGGCAGCTCTCGGCCGGCATCAGCAAGAATCTCGACGCCCTGCACGGGCAGGCGGGGCTCGATGCCTCCTTCATGAACGCCGATGCGCAGATGCTGCAGGAGGGGAGCCGCATGCCGTACCGCAACCGGACACTCAACCTCTCGCCGCGCATCAACCTCCGCTTCGCGCGCTGGATCAACGCCGAATACCGGCTCAACTACCGCTACACGCAGCTGAAGATCGAGGGCTCGGGCACCTCGGCGCGCCATGCCGCCGATCAGCGGCTGACCGTCAGTCTCTCTCCGACCGAACGCCTCGTCATCCGCCTGACGGGCGAGCACTACTACACGCAGCTCTCCGACACGCAGTCCAAGCACCTGCTTCTGGCCGACGCCTCGGTGAGCTGGAAGATCGGCGAACGCTGGGAGCTTTCGGCCACGGCGGCGAACCTGCTCGGCGAAACGGCCTACGCCTACACGCTCTTCGACGCCTTGAGCTCCTCGTCGTGCCGCTACGCCATCCGTCCGCGCGACCTCTACCTCGGCGCCACGTGGCGCTTCTGACCCGCACATCGTCCGGGCCCGGCCTGCCTGCATTCCCATCCGCCGGGTGTCCTCCGTTCCGGAGACAGCGTCGCCGGACAATCCGAAAAAAGGCCCCGGTGCCGTATGCACCGGGGCCTTTTGATCCATTCGGACGCGGGCGGCTCATCGGTCCGTCTCGACGTCGATCGCCCAGTAGGCGTTGGCGTTCGTCGTGCCCGAGCCGCGGCCGAAGCGCGCGCCGTACATGCTCACGCGCAGCAGCCGGGCCCGCGTACCCGCCGGGAAGACGAAGGTCTCGTAATCCGTGGGGCTGTTGCCGACACCGGGCGTGAGCTGCATGCCCATGATGTGTCCGCGGCCGAGGTTATCCGGCGTCCAGTCGTCGGACGTGACTTTTGTCCAGTGGTAGCCGTCGTCCGAAATCTCGAAGTCGAAATAGTACTGGCGGCGGCTCTGCGTGTTGCGGCAGTAGCCGAGCGACACCTGCCGGATCGTGACGGGCTCGTTACCCAGGTAGAACTGCACGTGCGGCGAGCCGCCCTGGCTCCACTGCGTGTGCGGGTCGCCGTCGGTGAGGTTGCGCAGCTGCTCGCGGCTGCCGTCGCCCGAGACGGGCTCCTTCGAGATGAATCCGTAGCAGACCGTATAGACGCTCGCCACGCGCCCGGCGGCCGTGCAGGTGAAGGTCACGCACGTGCCGTCGTCGCGGCGCGAAACTTCGACACCCGGCTCGCCCTCGGCGACGATGCGCGGCAGGGCGTCGTAGTCGAGCGCCACGGGAACCGTGTATTCGAGCACCTCGCGGTGGAAGTCCGCGAGCGGCGTCCCGTCGACGGTGATCCGTGCCAGGTAGGCGAAGCGGTCGTAGAAGCCCGCCGACTCGTCGCGGCAGGGCGGCACCGTATCGTCGCAGGCCGCCGCAACGGCCTCGGGGCCGAGGCGGTCGCGAAGCTGCTGCAGGTAGAGGCTCTGCGGGGTCATCTTCCGCCCGACGCTGTATTCGCAGGCCTTGTAGTTGGGCACGTTGCCCGGATCGACCTCCGCCATGACGAAGGGCAGGCGGTCGGCGGCGTCGGACTGCCCGAAGAGGTAGTTGGCCGCCAGCGGGCTCTGGCTGATGATGAACTTGCCCTCGTTGTTGTAGAGCGTATAGTTGGCGCCCGACCATCCGTGCGCCGTGCCGTTGTTCCAGCGGTTCTGCACGTAGATGCGCCCCTTCACGTTGTCGTACAGACCGCCCGTTGACCAGCGCAGGTGGGGTTCGTTGGCGTCGAACTGGTAGTCGGTGCGGTCGGCGAGGAAGACGTTGGGACCCATGACGTTGCCCATGACGATGAAGCCGTGGCGCGTGAAGCGGGCGTAGTTGCGCTGGTTGAGCACCAGCGTACCGCCCGAGTTGATGAAGCTGTAGCGGCGCTCGCCTCCCGTTCCGCTGACCGGCTCGAGGCAGTTGACATCCTGCACGGTGGCCCACCTTACGCCGCCCGAAACCGAGACGGCGACGTCGATGTGGTAGCTCGTGAGGCGGCGCACCCAGACGTTCTCGGCGTTGCCGAGGCGGACGCCGACCTGCGCGTGACACTCGTCGTCATAGAACTTGTAGTCGACACCGAAAGCGGAGTTCTGCGCCGTGCCCTTCTTGCTGAAGCGCGAGATGAGCTGGAGATTCTCGACGCCCGCATGCGCGACGCGACGCGCGGACGAGAAGCGTGCCGCCGTCGAGATGCCGTACTTGCGGTCGAGCGGGTCGACCACCGGCTCGACGAGCGTCACCGTACCCGCCGCAAGGTCCACGGCAGCCACCGTGCGCTCCTGGCAGACATCCGTATAGGCGCGCTCGACCTTGCCGTTGCGGGCCCACTGGTTGGCCGAGAGCAGCCCCGGAGCCTCCGTGATGACATCCATGCGCAGGTCCTGCGCCCACGCGGCGTTGACGGCCCGGCGGATCAGGATGTTGTCCCCGGGTGCAAAGCCCGAGACATCGGCCAGATGCAGCGTCCGCGCACCGGCCGGCACGTACTGGTCGGTGATCGCCACCTCGGCCCCGACCTCGATGTTCCCGCCGCCGATCTCGAACAGCGCATCGTTCTTGTTGTAGGAGTCGGAGACCCACGTCGCCACGACCTTCGTCACCCCGGCCTCGGGGCTCTCCGACTGCGCATAGTCGAACCAGTTGTCGGGGCCGAGCGGCTTCACGAACTCGCGGATCGACTCGTGTCCGTCGCCCTCGCCGCGGATGACGACGCCGTCATACTCGATGCGGATCGGACGCGAGATGCGGTAGGTGCCGGCCTTGAGCAGCACGGCGCCGCGGAGTCCCTCCGCATCGGCCGGAATGCGGCCGAGCATCTCCACGGCGCGCTGGATGCGCTCCGTATCGTCGGACGACGCATCGTCCGACGGTTCGAGCACGATCCGCACGGGGACGTTCGGCAGCGGCACGCCGCCGCCCCCGTATCCGGCATTGGAGTAGTCCGGCACGGTATTGCCGCGGTAGTCGGGCAGATAGACCAGCCGCCCGTCGCGCAGCACGATCGGAGGGTAGGGCGACGCATAGGTGTAGCGCTCCACCGCCTCGTCCATGGCCGTGAAGCAGCAGGCGTCGTATACGGGCGTCTGCCCCTCGAAGCGGAACTCCATGCGATAGGTTCCCGCCTGCGAGGCCTTCACGTCGGGCTGCAGGCGCACCGTCTCCCCCTTGCGGACGGAAAGCGGCTCCGCCTCGTACAGGACCGTGCCGTCGGGCGCTACAAGGCGCCCTGCAAGGCGGATGTCCTCCCGCGCCGCAACGTAAAATGCGGGGACCTGCCCACCGCACCGCACAAGCGCCGGGCGTCCCGGCGCCAGCACCATGCCGTCGTACTCGGGACGGATGCGCGCCAGATCGCACGTGGGGTAGTCGGGGCGCTGCGTGGCGCCGTCGACCAGCTGCCGCCGGAAGACGAAGAAGTTGTAGATCTCGATGCTGCCGTCGGCCATCTCGCCCGTAATCATCACGTAGCGCGCCGTGATCGGCTTGTCGAGCATCTCGATGAAGAACTTGTTGCCGTTGGCGTCGGGCAGGTCATGGGCATCCTGCACGTAGGCCACCTGCCAGCCCTTCGGGGCCGCATAACCCTCCAGCCCCGCACGTCCGCTCGTGCGGGCATCCGAAAGGGCCTTCCACTTGGCCGCATCATTCGTCCAGGCCACGCGGTAGATGCCGTTGCGCAGCCGCTTGCGGAGGTTGCCGACCGACGTACCCCAGGCGATGCCGAAGGCGTCGATGCGCTGCTCGGCACCCAGATCGAGCGCCAGCCAGAAGGTCTCCTTGCCCGGGGTCGAGGCCTGCGATCCGTCGACCTGATAGCCCGTTCCGGAGTTGCCGGCCGAGTTGCCGTCGAAGGCATTGGTTATGGGGCTCTTGCCCTGGAAGGAGCTCTTCTTGATGCGCTCGGGCGAGGGGTTCAGCGCCAAATCGGTCATTTCGTAGTGCTTGAGCGCGATCCGCCAGCTGCGCTCCGCATCGCCGCTTTTCACCCGCAGCAGGTCGCCGTCGGCAATCTGCTCCAGCGCGGCGCGCGGCATGCCGTCGTCGGCCGTAATACGGAACGAAGCCCCGGCCGGAAGCCGGAGCTGTTCCTCCAACTGGGCGGGGCATACGTTCTCAAGAAGGGAAATCTCCTGCTCACCGATGTCGAGCACCTTCCCGAAGCGGCTGTCCTGAAGAGGCCTCCGCTCCACGGCGACGGGTTCGTCGCCGGGAGCCTTGGTCTGTTCGATCACCTGCTTCAGATTGTGCAGGAAGCGCAGCGTCTCCTCATAGGGCGGGGTCTTCAGTTTGCCCGGATAACCCTCATCCTTGCTCACCCACAGCAGCTCGATGGGCAGATACCCGCGGTAGGGGCTCTTGCGGATGTCGCGCAGCAGGCGGGTGAGGTCCATGAGCTCCTGCGTCTCGGCACCCGCGGGCTTCTTCTTGATCTGAAAGTTGTTCGAGTAGGGGAGTACGAGCGCGATGTCGCGGTACCAGTCGTAGTGCGTGGCGTCGGTGCTCATGAAGTCGCGGTAGAAGCCCGTGTCGTTGATGATGCCGACGTTGTCGCAGTCGACCCATCCGAGCATCCGGATGACCTGGTTCGCCGTCGCCAGCATGCAGCCGTGGTTCTGCAGTCCGATCCGCACCTGGGGGTAGTTCTCGGCGGCGTACTGCGCCACCTCGCGGATGAGCGGTGCCATGCGGTCGCGGGCGATCTTCTCCCACCCCTCGCGCCGGATGTCGGCCGGGGGAGGTCCGGCAAAGATGCGGATCACTGGAGCGCCCATCTCGGCCGCCACCTTGATCCAGAACTTGATGCGCTCGACGTCGGTACGGCGGCGCAGCTCGTTCGGGTCGGCAAAGTTGTTCTGGAGGCCCGTGCCGCTGATCTCAAGCCCCAGCTCGTCGCAGAGTCTGCGGATCTGCCGCGCATAGTCGAGAATCTCCTCCTCGGGGCGCGTCGGCATGGCCGTATTGCTGTATCCGGGGATGTAGTAGCAGGTCACGTCCACGGCATCGAAGCCCGCCTTGGCGGCCCAGCGGATCGCATCGAGCGTGCTCAGCTGCGGCGCCGACGAGGAGTTGTTCAGCCAGGCGTTGATATTCATGTTGAAGGTGTAGAGATTCAGGCTCACCTTGAAGTCGCCGGTGTAGTAGCCGCCCGAGTAATCCTTGTCCGTGCGGTCGAAGTGGGGCAGCAGCTTTTCGCGCAGCGAGTCGTAGTCGCTGTCGACGTACTCGGGCGCCAGCTCGATCTCGGGGAGCTTGTCGCCGTTGTCCGCCACGAAGTTGTAGGCGCTCCAGTCGATGGCCGAGCAGTTCTTCACGTCGACGAACTCCTCGTAGGTCTTGCGGTCGGGGACGTGGATCACCATCCGGGTCACGCGCTCGAACCAGAGCCCCTCCTTGCCGACGGGCCGCTGCGGAGCGGGCGGCGCCGTGAGGTAGAGCGCTTCGAGGTTCGTGCAGTAATAGAAGGTCCGGGGCTCCATCTGCCCGAGCCGCGGCAGGCGCACCGTGCGCAGACGGCTTGTTCCGCACCCCTTGGCCTGAGCGAAGGCCTGCACGCCGACCTTCCGCACGTTGGGGAAGTCGGCCTCTTCGAGCGCTTCGCACAGGCTGAAGGCCTTGGCGTCGATCCCGACGGCATGGTCGGCCCGCACGCGGGCCAGCGAGGCATGACCCTGGAAGGCCCCCTTGGGGATCACCCCGCCGGTGAAATCCGCCGAGCCCGTCACGACGAGTTCGGTAAGCCCGGGCAGCGACTCCCGGATAAAACGGCAATCCTCGGCCGTCAGTTCGCCGCTTTCGACAACAAGCCGCCGCACGTCGCCCGGAGCCGTTCCGGATGCACGCGCGATCCGCTCGCGAAGCGTCGCGCCATGCGGCGCAGCCTCCCGCAGCACGACGGTCCCCGGACCGTCGGAAGCCGCAGCCACACCGCCGGCAACGCCCGGCACGGCGACGAGCAGCGCCAGCGCGGTCAGAAGTGTGAAAATCTTTCTCTTCATTCGATGCATGGTTGTTAGTAATACATATAGGAGTTGGCAGGTTTCATTTCATCAAACTGTGTTTTTACACACCATAAAACCGGACTTCGACCGATTTCACACCACAAAAATAGCATATTTTTTCAAATCAATGCCATTTTTCCGTGCTTTTTTGAATAAAATATCTTATATTCGTGCTTGAAATTGTGCACGTACAACATCACCTAAAACAACCATTCATGAGATTACTTATGTGTCTTGCTCTATCACTCGCAGCCGCGATGCCGGCAGCGGCACAGGAGGCGGCTCCGGCCCGTCCCCGAATCACCGGCGTGGCCCACGCGGCATTCTTCACGAAGGACCTCGACAACACCCGCCGCTTCTTCAAGGAGCTGATGGGCTACGACGAGCCGATCGTCATGCCGGGCAAGGAGGAGGGGACGACCGCCTTTACGGTCATCAAGATCAATGACCGTCAGTTCGTCGAGCTCTTCCCCGAACGCGAAGCCGCCACCAACCGCATGTACCACTTCGCCATCGAGACCGACGACGCCGAGGCGATGCGCCGCTACCTCGAATCGAAGGGGTGCGAGGTGCCCGCCACGACCCCCAGGGGCCGCACCGGCAACTCGAACTACTTTGTCCGCGATCCCAACGGCACGATCTGCGAGATCGTCCAGTACGAACCCGACGGCATGACCTGCAAGGATGCCGGAGAGCACCTGCCCGCAACGCGGATCTCGGCCCGCATGAGCCACGTGGGCTTCATGACGCCGGACCTCGACGCGGCCGTCCGATTCTACGTGGACATCCTCGGATTCCGCGAGACGTGGCGCGGCGGGCCCGATCCGAAGAAGGTCAAGTGGGTGCACCTGCAGGTCCCCGAAGGCACCGAGACGATCGAGCTGATGCTCTACGAGGAGAAGCCCACGTGGGAGCGCATGGGCAGCATGAACCACATCTGCCTGGAGGTCAACGATGTGGCAGCGGCACAGGCCGTGCTTGACAGCCGGAAGCTGCCCGAGGAGTGTCCCGAGCCGTCGCCGATTTCGACGGGCATCAACCGCAAGCGGCAGGTCAACTACTACAACATCGACGGCACACGTGTGGAACTCATGGAGGATCACACGATCGACGGAAAGCCGGCCCCCTCGTCGACCGGCGTGCCGATGAAATACACACCTCGGGAGAACGAATAACCCGCCAGCCCCGGGAAGCAAATCTCCGCCCCGGCAAGCCGAAAAAAAGGCCGCGTTGCAACGCGGCCTTTTTCATTGCGGGCGCTCCCGACCGGCAGCCCGGTGCCGGCAGGCGCCATCACTTCATGTCGATATAGGCGATCTCGCTGAATTCGTTGTACAGGTCGAGGTTCTCGCGCGTGATGATGTCCAGCGGCATGATGTTCTCGACCCGGACCTTCTTGCCGTAGATCAGGTACTGGATCAGCGTCTTCACGGCCATGTACCCCTGCTGTTCGGGACGCTGTCCGAGCACAAAGTCGATGATGCCGTTGCGGATTTCGCGGATGTTGTTCTCCGTCAGGTCGATGCTGATGAGCTTCACGCCGTCGATGCGGTGCTTGCGCAAGTACGACGCGATCACGCTGCCGCGCGAACTCAACACGACCGCTCCGCGCACCTGGGGGTGCTGCTCGAAGAAGTCGCCGATCAGCTCGTCGTTGCGCTCGGGTTCGAGCACCGAGAAGGAGAGGCGGTGCAGCGCCCGCACCTTGTCGTGCTCCGAGAGGTAGGTCATGAAACCCTGCTTGCGCAGGATCGTCGTGTTGGCGCTGGCATCGCCCACGCGGATGGCCTGAAAGAGGACGAACTCCGCGTCGTCGGGCGTTATCATGTCGAGCAGCTTGCCGATCAGGTAGCCGCACTTGAACGGGTCGGCGATGAAGTAGGCCAGCGGGAAGGTGCAGTCGATGGCCGAATCGACGTAGACGTAGGGGATGTTGCGCTCCTCGAAGATCGTCGTGAGGTAGATCGTCTCGTCGCGGAACGTGGGGCTCACGATGACGCCGTCGGGTTCGAGCGTGGTGATCTGTTCAAACGTACTACGGCAGGCATACAGGTCGAACTGGTTGTAGTACATGAACTTGCACTCGATATTGATATTCTCGAACACGCGGATCGCCCGCATGATTCCCTTGTAGGTGCTCTCCCAGTATTCGCCCTTCTTGAACTCGGGAAAGGTGACGACGATGCGGTAATGCCGGCGCAGCGAGATGCCCGAAAGGTGCATGTTGGGCTGATAGCCCACCTGCTCGAGCACGGCGTCGATCGCCTTGCGGGCCGAGGGGGAGACATTGCCGCGGTTGTGCAATACACGGTCCACCGTACCGGGCGACACGCCCGCCAGCCGTGCAATGTCCTTGATCCTTATCTTCTGAGACATAGATGACGTATTAAATGATAACAAAGATAGTTTTTTTGTCGTTTCGATGCAAACGCGGCGGCACAAAAAACACAAAAATCCGCACAAAAAAGACACAAAAGCACGGCGGCCGCGCGGATTCACGCCGCCGGCACGGGCCGGGCGGCGGATGCCGTCCGCTTCGTGCGACAAAAAAGCGGGACGCACACCCGAATCGTGCGTCCCGCATTGCGAAAATCCCCGGCCGCGCTATTCGGCGTTGCCGTAGATGGCCAGGCGGCTGCCCTTCTTGATGCCCCACTTGGTCGAGGCATTCGTGGCGATGGGCACCAGACGGATCGTCACCGTCGTCCCTTCGGCCAGCGACTTGAGGGCCGGCACCTTGCCGAGGTTCACCGTGAAGGGCTCGCTCGACGAGGTCAGCAGGATCGCCTCGATCTCGGTGTAGGCGCCGCCGTTGAGCGCATACTGCACGCTCAGCGTGACGTCCCCGCCGTTGATGCGCTGCTCGATATCCATGCCGCTCAAGGCGAGCAACTTGCCGGAACCGACGGTCAGCGTCGTCAGATAGTACTGCACGGGCGACGAGAGCTTGTTGGCCGCCGTATTGACGTCCCAGCCCACGGCGGCGAAGTCGGCCCACTTCGTTCCGGAGATGTTCTCGGCCGAAGCCGTCAGCACGAAGTCCGTCACCGTGATCGAGGAATTGGTGCTCGTTCCGGCAATCTGCGTGTCGCCCTTCGAGGTGGCGGTATCCCAGACGGCCTCGAAGTTGCCCACCTCGGGCACCTCGGGCACGATCACTTCGGCCGTGCAGCTGTTCGCCGTACCGAGGGCGTCGAGCCCGTATACCGTGAAGGTCACCGTACCGGCGGCTCCGGGCGTGCCGCTCACGGCCAGGCGGATGTCACCCGTGCCGGTGCCGATCTGCACATAGCTGACCGACGCAACCGACAGATCGCCGACAACGGCCGGATCGCCCGTTACCTCGGCCCGGATGGTGCCCTGGATCACGGAGTTGTCCCCGTTGCGGTAGGGGATGACCAGATCGCCCGTCGCGGCTTCACCCACGGAGAGCGTCCCCTGATATTCGGGAGCGAGGAACTTCAGTTCGAGCATCGACTCGAAGCGCGCGCCGGTCAGCCCGGCCACATCGGAGGGCTCGTCGCATCGGACGACATAGTCGTTCGCATCGCCGCCAATGACAATGCCGCGGAGCGTGCCGCTGCCCGACGAGGGGGTCTGTGCGGCGAGTTCGCTCTCCGCAGGCACGTAGAGCGAGTAGGATACTTCGCTCTCTTCGACCTCCATGTTCCACAGCGTCGCGGAACCCCACGTCGGATAGAGCTCCGTATCGGTGAACAGGCGCGTGAGCTGCGTATGCTCGATGCACACGGCCATCGACTCGTAGTCGGCGAGCTTCGTATGGTCGATCACGACGGGCTCGACGCTTTGCCCGCTTTCGACGACGCGGATGCCGATCGTCAGCGGACGGAGGTCAACCAGCCCCGAGGCGGCGTGACGGATCACACCGTCCTTCGTCCGGACGTTCAGGCGGTCGCCCACCGCATAGGTGTTTTCCTCGGGCGTGTCGAAGTAGAGCGTGATGCCCGAATCGGGCGCCGCATCGTCGACGATCATCACATAGGCCTCCGTGGAGACGAGTGCCCGCGTGGCAGCCTCGGGCTCCGGTTCGGGTTCGGGCTCGGGTTCGGGCTCGGGGATGAAGGAGGCGATGACCACGCCCTCGACATACTGGCTCTCGGTCAGCGTCTGCTGTCCGCCCTCGGCAACGAGGCGGCCCGCGGCCTTCAGCTCGGCGATGGAGATCCGCACGGGCGGCACGTCGGTCGTGAACTCCTTCTCCTCACCCGTATAGCGCACGCCGTCGGCCGTCAGCACGTAGACTGCAAAGAGATAGGTTGTCTGACTCTCCAGCTCACCGATGCGCGCGGAGAACGATCCGTCCTCGGCCCGCTCGGCCACGGCATGGTAGGTATATTCGGCTTCGGTCTGCTTGCGGATGCCCACGCCGAATTCGGCAACGTCCAGCTCGCCGGAGTAGATCCAGCTGCCGCCGAGCGTCGCCGCCGACTCGTCGACCGCGACGGCGTCGGCCGTCGTGAGGACGGGCTGGCCGCTCTGCATGACCGTGATCTCGCCGCCGGCAGCCGAAGCATTGAGGATCAGAATCGCCTCGCGGTAGTCGCCCTCGAGCGGCTGCGCCTCGATGGTGATGCGGTGGCTGCCCGCACCGCCCGACTCGACCGACAGCGTGCACCAGGGCTGCTGCGCGGCGTCGAGGTTGTTGATGAGCTGCGCCGTCCATGCGCGGTTCGTCGTAAAGGAGACGCTCCGCTCGCCGCCCTCCTCCGAGAAGAGAATCGGCTTGCCCGAAAAGGACATTTCGGGCTTCTCGGGCAGCTCCGACGAAGCGTCGCTGCACGACCACGCCGTGCAGGCGAGCGTCAGCACGAGGCAAAGGGCGCCCCATGCGCGTATCGGAGTATGAAACAAGGTTCTCATGGTAGTTTTTGGGTTTTAGGGGTTGCTTATTCGTATTCGAGACCGCAGCGTTCGCAGAAGCCGCGCACGCGGGCCAGCGCCGCGTCGAACTGCGCAGGCGAAGTCTCGCCGCCGAACTGCCCGCCGGAAGACATGTGCGGTTCGAGCGTCACGAAACCGTCGTAGCGCCGCCGCGCAAGCTCCTCGAAGAGCCGCCCGATCTGGGCATCGCCATCGCCGGGCAGCGACCCGAGGTCCCGGCTGCCGAGCTTCCAGTCCTTGATGTGCACGTGCTCCACGCGCGAGGCCATCAGCGGCCAGCAGCTCTCGACATTGTCCGCTATTGCCTCGCCCCAGACGAAATTGGCCGGGTCGTAGGCCAGTGTCATGCGGTCGGAAGCCACGCCCTCGGCCAGCGCCACGCAGTTCGCCGCGCTGTGACCGAAGATGCGGGCCTCGTTCTCGTGAGCCATGCGGATGTCGGTTCCCTCGAGCTCGGCGGCCAGCCGTCCGAGCCGCTCCACGACCGCGTCGCGGCAGTCGTCGATGCGCCCGCCCTCCGGGGCGTAGAAACTGAAGACGCGGATGAGCCGCGTGCCGAGAATCCCGGCCAGGCGGACCGTATGGCGGAACAGTTCGAGATGGGGCCCGAACGGCGCATCGACGGGGTATTTGCCTATGGGCGAGGCCACGGCGCTCACGCCGATGCCGGCCTCGTCGAGGCGGCGCCGCAGCGCGCGGGCCTCCTCCTCGGAGAGGGTCGTAATGTTGCGTCCGTCGACGAACCGCACCTCCATCCACTTCACGCCCGCACGGCGCAGATAGGCGATCTGCTCCTCCACGGCGGGCGACACTTCATCGGAAAATGCACTGATACGGATCATGGTCTGGTCAATCGAAATAGGTCGGAACAACGGTTACGAGGTAGTAGACAACGCTGACGAGCGTGATCGAGATGGCCACGATCATGGCCGTGTTCCACCAGAAGCGCACGCGGCCGCGCGGCATGTCGTCACCCAGGTAGCGCTTGCTGTTGTTCAGCAGCAGGAAGCCGATGTAGGCCACGGGCAGCATGATGAGGGCCATGGCCGAGGTCGGAATGGCGATCCAGGTGCCGATCTTGCTCCACAGCACGGCGCCCAGCACGCCCGGCACTGGCAGCAGCGTGGCGAGTTTGTATTTCCAGCCCGTCGCCTCGATGCCGAGAATCTCGCACACGGCGAATCCGCAGACGAGCATGTGGAGGATGATCGCGTTCAGGCACATGCCGATGATTCCCAGTCCGAAGACGAGCCGCGAGACCACGGGCGGCAGGCCGGCAGCCTCCAACATCGACGAGGCCGCGATGGGGGAGATGTTCGTCACGCCCGAGGCGACGAATTCGGGAGAGTGGATCGTCGTGCCGGCGGCGATGATCATCAGCGACGTGGCGATCGTATAGGGGATGAGCATGCCGGTCAGCATGTCGAAACGGGCCAGTCCGCGGTACTCGCGCGTCCAGCCCTTGGCCAGGAACGAGTAGCCGAACAGGAAGGTCATGTTGATGCCCACGGCGGCGCTGAGCGACGCGATGAAGATCGAGATGCCGGTCGTGCTTTGGGGAATGTTCAGATGGAAGCCCCCGTCGAACGAGAAGGGCAGGAAGCCGCGACCCACGGCACCCCAGTCGATGCCGTTGCCCGAGAAGCTGCACACGATGACCACGGCGGCGAAGGCGAAGATGATGAACCAGACGATCGCCTTGACGATGTTCTCGAAGACCTTGACGCCGCGGCTGCCCTTGCCGTAGTTCCAGACGATGCGGCAGGCCAGGCAGAGGATCACGACGGCGATGGCCAGCAGCGCCGCGGTCTGGCCCCACGACCCCGACTCGAGCTCGAAGCCGCCGAAGACCTGCACGAGGTCCAGCGTCATGCCCGCCGCGAGCGAATACTGCGCGAAGTGCCAGATGATGGTCGCCACGATGGTGCAGATCGCCCAGGCCCACGCGACGGAGGGGCTGACGAACTGCTTCATCGCCTGGAAGGGACGCACGCCCTTGCAGAGGGTCTGATGCGCCAGGGCCGAGAGCATGACGATGCCGATGAGCATCGCCACGGGCTGCACCCAGAGGAGTTCGTACTGAAGGAAGGCTCCGGAGAAGAGCGACGCCATGGCGCTGCCGCCGCCGAGGGTCATGGCACTCTGCATCCAGCCGGGTCCCGACTTGGAGAAGTACCACTTGATCCGCGCCCAGCGGCCCTTGGTCTCGAGGGCCCGCAGTTCGGCCACTTCGCGCCGCACCACTTCGGGGTCCCCGGCCTTGTACATCGGCATGGCCTGCGCGCCGCGTCCTTCGATCGGCGCCGTATCGGTCTTGCTTTGCTTCATGACGTCAGAGGTTTTCCACTTTCACTTCCTCGCCGTGACGCGCGGCCGACACGTAGGCGGCGTAGATCGTGGCGACGGTGTCCGACGCCAGACGGCTGTTGCTCTCGATGTGGCAGCCCGTGGCCGCGGCCCGGTAGAAGGCATCCAGCTCGTGCTGATAGCCGAGGAACCACCCCTCGTCGGGCGAAATCTCCGACCAGCCCTCCTTCGTCTCGGTCTTCTCGACGACGTAGACATCCTTGTAGATCTCGCCGTCGGGCGTATAGGTCTGCATCGTATCGTTGTGGCTCATGTTGCAGAGCGTGCGGTGGTTGTTGGCGTTGACGCGGATCCAGTTGTTCGTGCCGCCGAGGCTCAGCTCGTTGGCGATCAGGTCGGCGAGCGTGCCGTCCTCGAAGACGACGTGCACGATGGCGAAATCCTCGACATCCTTGTAGTGGGTCTTCAGGAAGCCCTTGTCCTCGAAGCCCGGCATGCGCGTCAGGGCATGCGTGCGAGCCGAGACGCTGACCGGACGGATCGGCTTGCCCGAGCGCACGCGGCCCTCGACATGCTTGAAGTAGATGGCCGCCGACAGCGGGTGACACCCCTTGCCGATGAGCGAACCGCCGCCCGACAGGCGCCACTGGCCGTAGGCGAGCGAGTGTGAACCCGAATGCGACTGCTCGCCGTTGATCCAGAGCACCTGCGCACGGGTCTTTTCGATGATCTCGCGCTCCTTCTGCACGGCCGGAGCGTAGATCCAGTTCTCGGCATACATGATGCGGCCCTTGCTGCGGGCCTCGGCGTCGAGCATGCGGCGGCAGCTCTCGAGCGTCACCTCGAGTCCCCGTTCACGGAGGAAGGTCTCGCCGTTGAACTCCGGCGTTCCGTCGCCGAAGTAACCCGTGAAGGGCTTCTCGACGATCACGTTCTTGTCCCGGGACAGCACGGCCGTCACGATCGGTTCGTGCGTGACGGGCGGCGTGCAGACGTGCAGGATGTCGGCATCCTCGATAAGTTCCTCCATCGTATCGTAGACCTTCATGCCGCGCTCGGCAGCGAAGGCCACGGCCTCGTCGTGGGCCACCGAATAGACGCCCGCCACCTCGACCTTCGTGCTGAAGACGTGCTGCAGCGCCTCGTAATGGAACCGGGCCGCAAAGCCCGAGCCGATGAATCCGGCCTTGAGTGTTTTCTTTTCCATAGCTGCTCCTCCCATCAAGCGTTACTTCCGTTCCGTTTTCTTGCCGGCGGGCTTACGCTCCGCCTTCGCCTTCCGTGCGGTGTCGGACTTGCCCGACGTCCGGGCGGCCTTGACCTCGGCGGAGGCAGCATCCTGCTGCTTCTGCTGTTTTTTGGCGCGGTTGGCGGGTTTGCGCTGATCGCGCGGCTTGCGCTCGCTCTGCTCCTTGCGGGCGGGCTCCTGATCGCCGGCCGCAGCCGTCACGGGAACGACCGACAGCAGCAACAGCGATGAGAGAAGGGTTACAATCGTCTTTTTCATGGCTATTTGATCGTTATTTGTTTTGAAATTGGGTTTGTCGTATTGTCATTTATTTTTCCAGAATCCAGATGTTGCGGAACTGGTAGGCCGTGCCGTGCTCCTGCAGATAGACCGGGCCCTCCTCGGCCACGCCGAGGCGTCCGGCGGCACCCTTTACGGTGTCGATCTCGACATTCTCGTAGAGCAGCTCGCCGTTCAGACGCGCCGTTACGCGGGCATTCTCGACCTTGGCACCCGAGGCGTCGAGCCGCGGAGCCCGGAAGTCGATGTCGAGCGTCTGCCAGACCATCGGCGGCAGGGCGTAGTTGAACGCCGGCTCGGGGTAGGCGGGCGAGGAGACGTTGCCGAAGGCACCGGTCGAGGCGCCCTGTCCGATGCCCCACGAATCCTTGATGTTGAGTTCGTAGCGGCTCTGGAGGTAGACGCCGCCGTTGGTCACGGGACCCAGCAGGCGGAACTCCAGGTGCAGGTGGTAGTCGCGGAACGTGCGACGAGTGAGGATAGAGCCCTTGCCGGGGATCATCTCGATGACGCCGCCCGGAGCGATCCGCACGGCCTCCGACGCCTCGCCCGTAGCGTGGAGCCACTCCTTGTGGGCGACGGCACCCCAGGCGTCGAGATTCGAGCCGTCGAAGAGCACGAGCGCCTCTTCGGGAGCCTCGGCTCCGAGCGTCGGGGAGACGCGGTGAATCTGCTGTCCGTTGAAGTGCAGGTCATCCCCCTCGATAACGAGGCGCTTGCGGACGATGCGGCCCGTGCAGCCCGCCTCGTTCTCAAAGAGAAGCCCCTCGTCGGTCATCCGGCCCGTCAGCACGGCGACGGGCTGCTTGTTGGCATAGGGCTCGTCCGAAAGGTTGACCTTGTAGGCACCGCTCTCACGGTCCTTGCAGACCTGGGCCAGCCACCCCGTCGAGGCATCCTTCCATTCGCTCAAATTCGGGTCGATCACGTCGCCCTCGTCGGGATTGAGACCCAGGTCGCAAAGACGGATGTTGCGCCAGGCAATCCGCATCTTCCGGTATTCGGGCACGGCATGCACCTGCAGGGCGATGAAGCCGTTGGGGGTCATGTAGTCGATGACCGTCGCCGCGGGCACGCCGTTGATCCAGGTTTTCAGGCAGTCGTTGCGCGCCTCGACGCGGAGGAGGTTCCACTCGCCCGGGCGGAAAGCCTCGCGGGCCGCAGGGTTGTGCGTCAGGTCGCCGATCCAGCCGCGGCGCTTCTCGTCGTAGATGCCGCCCGTCCAGCTGCGGGGTGCCGTGCCGGGTGCAACCTCGTGCCCCTCGGCATCGAGGTTCGCAGGCAGCGCACTGTACATCGTCGTGCGGTCGGGATCGATCTCGTACTGATAGCCGCGCACCAGTCCGTCGACGAAGCGGCTGCGGAACTGCACGCCGCTGTTGAGACCTTCGTCGACCTTGAACTCCATCTCGAGGATGAAGTTGCCGTACTCGCGTTCGGTGCAGAGGAACGAATTGGGCGTATCGGGCGCCGTCGTGCCGACAATCGCGCCGTCGACAACCTCGAACGAGGCGTTGCCGCCCATGCGGGTCCACCCCTCGAGTGTCTTGCCGTCGAAGAGCTCCACCCAATTCTCCTGCGCCGGTGCGGCGACGCAGAACGCCGCACCGACGAGGGCTAAAACCAGTTTTTTCATATCGTATTGTTGTTGAATTTCGGATTGTACGATCAGTTGCTGCCGCTGCCCGAACCGGTGAATCCGGGATTCTGCTCCATGGGGCGCGAGACGTTGGCGTCGATGACGCTCTGCGGGATGGGAAAGAGGTAGTCACGCTCCGAAAGTCCCGCATCCTTGCCGTTGCGGGCGGTGATCCACTCGACGAAGGCCGGAGCATCCAGCGTGCGGCGCAGCGTGTAGCGGCGCTGCTCCTCGCCGAGCAGCTCGCGCGAACGCTCCTCGAGAATCAGATCCATCGTCACGTCGCTCTCGCTGACCGTCAGCGCATGCGCCCGGGTGCGCAGCTCGTTGATGTCGTTGGCCGCATCGCCCGCAAGGCCGCGCTTGTAGGCCGCCTCGGCACGCAGCAGGTAGGTCTCGGCCAGCCGCATGTAGACCTGGTCGTTGTGCGACTCGTTGTTCTTCGGGTAGCCCGAATCGCAGAAGCTGTACTTGAGCGTGTAGGGCCAGTTGCTGTTGTCGCCCTCCTTGCTGCCGGACTTGAGCCCCGCAAAACCGTAGAGCGTGCTCACCTCGGGATTGCCCGCATCGGCATCCTTCGAGGCCCCGATGAAGACCCGGTCGCCGATCTTCCACGGCTCGCCCGTGTAGGCGTTCACGCCGGAGAAGGTGTCCTTGTCGGTCAGGACGTAATACTTCGCGATGGCGTACTCCGACCCGCGGTCGTCAATAATGCCCGCGGCATAGTCGCTCGACTTGTCGTAGAGCTCGAGCGCCCACTTCGTGATGGCGGCACGGGCGAATCCGCGGCCGCCGCGGCTCTCGTCCTCATAGGAGATCGTGATGCCCGAAGCGAGCTTGTCGGCAGTGTCGAACTTCGGACGCAGCGAGAAGCGCATGAGGTTGTTGCCGCCGCCCACGACGTTCTTCTCCCACTGCATGACCCACAGCGCCTCGGTGTTGCCCGACTCGATGTTGACGTTCGACGGGGAGAACATGTCCATGAAGGCGCACCCCTGGCTGTTGTCCATGCGCTCGCGAATCAGGCGGTAGGGGCCCTCCGTAATACATTTGTTCGCAGCTTCCCAGGCCAGGCGCAGCAGCTCCTCATCGAACGGGCCGCTGCCCGTGCCGGCCTCGGCCAGATACATCTCGGCCAGGTAGGTCAGCGCGACGCCCTTCGTGGCGCGGCCCACCTGCGAGGGCATCCAGCCCATGTGGTCGGCCGCGAACTTGAGGTCCTCGATGATCTGCGCCCGCACGACCGACACCTCCTCACGCACCCAGTCCGTGCGGAAGTTCTCGCCGGTCGTCTCGACGAGCGACAGGGGCACCTTGCCCCACAGGTAGGTGAGGTGACGGTAGGCCCAGGCGCGGATGAGGCGCGCTTCGGCCTCGACGCGCAGCGGCGTCTCATCCGACGACCAGGCAATGTCGGGATTGCCCACGCGGCCGATGATCGTATTGGCCGCCAGCACCGTCTTGTAGAGCCACGAGAAGGCCGCCTTGAGGCTCTTGTCCGTCGGGACGTTGGCCGTCGCCCAGTTCTTGTAGATGGCCGAGAACTCGCCCGACGCGCCGGCGCCGCAGTTGTAGTTGTCCGTACCGCCGATGTTCATCAGGGCATAGAGGCCCGTGGCACCGAACGAATCAGTGTATCCGTACCCTTCGCGCTCCTGGCGCGCAAGGCTGTAGAGGCCGTTCAGACCCAGCTCGAAGCCCTCCTCGGTCGAATAGACCTGATCGGCCGTGAGCTGCGTCTCGGGATGCTCGGTCAGCAGATCGCCGCTGCATCCCGCCGTGAAAAGAAGACTCGCGACGAAGGCCGCCGCCGCGAAAATCCGGTATTTGAGGTATGCGATGGTTTTCATGATTCGATGCACGGTTTAGAATGAGAGATTGAGACCGAAGAGGAACTCCCGCTGCACGGGTTTCGCGCGCTGCTCGTCCAGCTCGGGGTCCATGCCCGTATACTGGGTGAAGGTCCAGGGGTTCTTGCACGAGAAGTAGACCTTGGCCTGCGAGATGCCCACCTTCGAGAGGAAGGTCTCGGGCAGCGTGTAGGAGAGCGTGATGTCCTTGATGCGCCAGAAGCTCGCCTTCTCGTATTTGCCCGGCGTGACGCTCTTGCTGGCAATGTACTGGTTGGCGTAGCCGTCCTCGACCGACCAGTAGTCGTTGGTCGGATTGTCGGGCGTCCAGTAGTTGTGCTTCACGAGAATGTTCTTGGCGTAGAAGGGGTTGTACTTGACCATGCCGCCCGCGCCGTAGAGGTAGACGATCAGGTCCACGGGACCGTAGGTGAACTGGTTGTTGAGACTCCACGTGACGTTGGGCTCGGGCGAGCCGATCACCTGCCGGTCGTCGGCGTCGTAGGTGCCGTTGCCGTTGCGGTCGTCGTACTTGGCGTATCCGGGCTGCGCGCCGTACTGCGCGGCGAGGTTGGCCTCGTTGAGCTGCCAGACACCCGTGATGTAGTAGTCGTAGTTGACCTTGATGGGGTAGCCGATGAACCACTTGTTGTCGATGTCGTCCCGGCCGTCGCCGTAGATCTCGCGGATCTGCGTGCGGATGAAGGCGATGTTGAACGAGGTTTTCCACGCGAACTTCTTGGTGCGGATGTTCGTCGAGGTGAGCGACACCTCGATACCCTCGTTGCGGGTCTTGCCGATGTTCTGATAGATCTTGTCCAGACCGTTGACATCCGAGATGCTGCGCTCAAGCAGCAGGTCGTAGGTGTTGTTGCGGTAGACGTTGAACTCACCCGTGATGCGCGAGTTGAGGAAGGCGAAGTCCAGACCGAGGTTCACGGCGTCGGTCGTCTCCCACGTCAGGTCGGGCGTACCGAGCTTGTCGGGCATGTAGCCCGGCGCGAGGTTGCTGCCGTTGACGTAGTCGCTGCTGCCGAGCGTCGAGATCGTCTGGAAGGCCGAGATGGCCTGGTTGCCGTTGCGGCCCCACGAGAAGCGCAGCTTGAGGACGTTCATCACGTCGGTCGCACGACCGAAGAACGCCTCGTTGGCGATGTTCCAGCCCACGGCCACCGACGGGAAAACGCCCCACTTGTTGTTGGCGCCGAAGCCCGAATAGCCGTCGCGGCGCACCGTGAAGGTAAACAGGTAGCGGTTGTCGAACTCGTAGTTGGCGCGGAACATCTGCGAGATGAGCTTCGTGTTGGTCTTCTCGATGTAGGGGGTGAGCTGCTTGGCCTGCGCCAGACCGTTGTAGGAGAGCAGGTCGTTGGGGAAGTCGTAGCCTTCGAGTTCGTTGGTGCGGTTGGTGTTCTCCTCGAACGAGTAGACGAAGGTGAAGAAGAGTCCGTGGCGGCCGAACTTGCGCTCGTAGTTGAGGATGTTCTCGAGCGAGTAGGCAAAGCGCTTCTTGTCCGAGATCTTGCCCCAGCCGTTGTAGCTCTTCATGGCGCCGGTGTTCGTACCCTGATATTCGTTGTGCTCCGTGTCGTAGAACTGGATGCCCGTATTGAGCGTGTAGGTCAGCCCCTTGGTGAGCGTCGCCTTGAAGGAGTTGTTCGTGGCGAGCTTGTAGGAGGCGTTGTAGTCGTCGTAGAGCAGGCATTCGAGCGGGTTGAAGCGCTTTTCGTTGCTGGCGTCGGGCGTGATGTTGATCGAACCGTCCTCGTTGAAGGGGCGCAGCAGCGGCGACTTGTTGAACACGTCGACGAACTTGGGCGTCGCACCGCTGTTGTCGCTCCACGTCAGCATCGTATTGGTCGTGTAGGTGAGCCACTTGGCCAGATTGGCCGTCAGGTTGACGCGCAGCTGCGCGCGCTGGTACTGGTCGTTGATGATCGTGCCCTTGTTGCGCAGGTAGTTGAGCGAGACGTTGTACTTGAGCACCTTCGAGCCGCCCGAGGCCGAGATGTTGTGGCGCGTGCTGTAACCCGTGCGGGTGAGCAGGTCCTTCCACGTCCACTTCTTCCAGCTGCCGTCGGCGTAGACCGCACGCTCGGTCTCGTTCAGGAAGGCGTCGGGATCGCTGTCGTCGTCATCCGCCCATCCCTTCTTGTAGTTGTAGTACTCCTCGCCGTTCATGATGTGGGGGAAGTTGGCCACGGTCTGGATGGCGTAGTAGCCGTCGTAGCGGATCGTCACCTTGCCCTCGGTACCCTGGCGCGTCGAGATCAGGATGACGCCGTTTGAACCGCGCGATCCGTAGATCGCGGCCGACGAGGCATCCTTGAGCACCTCGATCGAGGCGATGTCGCTGGGGTTGATGTCCGAGATCGAACCGTAGTAGGGGATACCGTCCAGCACGACGAGCGGGTCGTTGCTCGCCGAGATCGAGTTGCGGCCGCGGATCAGCATCAGGCCGCTCTGACCCTCGGGATTGGCGCCCGCGGTCGTCGCCATGACGTTGAGACCCGGCACCGAACCCTGCATGATCTGGGCAATGTCGGTCGAGACCATCTTCTCGATGCGGTCCTTCGCCACGCTGCCCACGGCGCCGGTGATGTCGCTCTTCTTCTGCGAGCCGTAGCCGACGACGATCACCTCGTCCATCGCCTGGGCCGTTTCGGAAAGTTCGATCTTCAGCTCGGTCTGGTTGTTCCAGACGACCTCGCGGGTCTCGTAGCCGATGTAGGAGAACGAGAGCGTCTTCGCCCCGCCGGATGCAAGATCAAGCGTGAAGGTACCGTCGACGCCAGTCGTCGTACCCTGCTGAGTACCCTCGACGATACACGTCACGCCGACGAGCGGCTGCTTCGTCGCGGCGTCGGTCACGACACCCTTCACCGTGGCGGTCTTGCGCTGTGCGAAGGAGGTCTCGACCACGGCCGTCAGGGCGCACAGCGCCAGAACGAGCCCCAGACGCGACGCCCGGCTGCGGATGCCGCGTGCGAACCCCCGGAAAGCGCGAATCGGATGGTTGGATTGTTGCGAACACATGTGGGTTTTAAGGATTAGGAAAGATTTTAGGATAGTTTGTTTGTTTTTATTGTTGAATTTCTATTGTCTGATCATACGAAAGCGTGTGTATGTACAAATAAAATCAATGAATATCAATATAATACACTGAAAATATATACTGTGTTCGTACACAACACCAGAACAAAAGTAAAAATTATTTTCTTTCCGAACAAATAAATGCGTCCATTTTTTGCATCGTCGCGGCCAAAAGGGTGGAGAAAAGGAATTACCGGAACATCAAACAACTGTTTCTCAGCAATATAAATTATATGAACGAGATCAAGGCATTTCGATCCGGGAAAAAACAGGCATTTTGAGCCCCCCGATCCACCGACCGGAAGCGCACAAAACGAGCGGTGGAAGACCGTGCATTTTACACAGCAAACAAAAACGGACAGTCCGAAAAAAAGCTGCTATTCTGTTGGAAAAACCCCGAAACAGCGCATGTAATGGGCACTGGAAAGAGATGGATGGGTGAATTTCACGCCGTAACCGTGTTATCCGGTGGTCGCACACAAACAGCGCACACATCCGCGGCAGACATTTCAAAGGTACAACCGAAGGGAATGGCGGCTGCGGCGGGCCGCCGGGGTGCACGCACAGGACGCATGTCGGGTCAGACGCGGCATTCGTCGACGGAATCGGGCGATTCGTCCATTTTGATTGTCCGGACGAATTCCGACCCCTACATTTGCAGCAAAACCGAGAAGAACCGATGAGGACGAAACACATATGGTGGATTGGATGTGCCGCCTGGCTCGTATGGGGAACCGCGGTGGCGCAACAGCCGACAGGCGAACAGGAGCAGCCAGTCCCGACGCAGCAGACGTCACCCGCCACGCAGGCCGCAGCAGTCGAACCGGCCGCCGCAACGGAAGCGGCAGCAACGCCGGAACCGGCTGCGACGTCGGCCGCCGCCGCTTTCCCGGAATCGCCGGCGGCCACGGGCACGACAAGGCAATGGACGTTGCAGGAGTGTCTGGACTATGCGCTGGAGAACAACATCCAGCTGCGGCAGAACCGCAACGACTACCTCTCGGGCGTGGAGGACACGAAGCAGGCAAAGGCAGCCCTGCTGCCGTCGCTCACGGCCTCGACGACGCAGGCCTACACGAACTACCCGTCGTCGAACGTCTCGGACAACGACTCCTACACGGGGACCTACGGCGTCAACGCCGATCTGGTGCTCTATCAGGGCGGGATGCTCCGCACGACGGTCCGCCGGCAGCAGTTGCAGAACCGCATCGACGCGCTGACGGTCGAGGAGGCCGAGAACGACATCCGCCTGGCCCTGGTCGAGGCCTACATGCAGGCGCTCTACGCCTCCGAGGCGGTGGAGATCGCCGTCAGCACGGCCGAAGTATCCCGCGCCCAGCGTGACCGGGCCCGCGAGATGTGGCGGACGGGGTCGATCAGCAAGGTCGACTTCGCCCAGATCGAAAGCCAGTACGTGAGCGACGAATACCAGGTCGTCGTGGCCCGCACGACACTCGACAACTACAAATTGCAGCTCAAGCAGCTGCTCGAACTCGACATAACGGACGAGATGGAACTTGCCGCACCCGCCGCAGGTGAGGATAAGGTGGTAACGGCTCTGCCCCCAAAAACCGAAATCTACGCGACGGCACTGGATGTCATGCCCGAGATCCGACGGGGTGACCTCTCCATCGAAGCAGCAGAGCTGGAAGTCAGGCAGGCGCGCGCAGGCTTCCTTCCGTCCGTTTCCCTTACGGCCGGCATCGGCACCGGACACATGTCGGGCGGCGCATTTGAAAGCGGCTCGCAGGTATGGAACCGCTTCAACGAGAATGTCGGGCTTTCGCTCAACATCCCGATCTTCTCGAACCGGAAAAACCGCACGGCCGTCAACAAGGCGCGCATCAGCGTCTCGAACAGCCGCCTCGAACGGCTCAATCTCGAAAAGACGCTGCTGCGCGAGGTCGAAACGGCCTATCTGGATGCCGTCTCGGCCCAGTCGCAGTACACGGCGGCCGTCGAGAAGCGCCGCTACGCACAGGAGAGCTACGACCTGACCGACGAGCAGTTCCGCGTCGGCATGAAGAACACGGTCGAGCTCATCACGGCGCAGAACGAGCTCGCGTCGGCCCGGCTGGAGGTCCTGCAGGCGAAGTATGTCGCACTGCTCAACATGGCGCTGCTCGACATCTACCAGGGCCGGCCCGTCACGGCGATCTGATACGCAAACAAACAATCGACGCATACATCATGAAAAAAAGAAACATGCTCATTGCGGCATACGTTCTCCTTGCCGCCGTTGTGCTCTGGGTGCTGCTGCGCCCGTCGAAACGGGAGGAGATCACGCTGAAGACCGCCCCCACGAGCCGCATTGCGATCAGCAACTCGGTGACGGCGACCGGAACGGTCGAACCGGTCACCGAGGTGGAGGTCGGCACCCAGGTCTCGGGCATCATCGACCGGCTCTACGTCGACTACAACGACGTGGTGAAGGTCGGACAACTGATCGCCGAGATGGACAAGGTGACGCTTCAGGCCGAGCTGGAGTCCTCCGAGGCGGAGCTGGCAAGCTGCAAGACCGAATACGAGTACCAGTCGAAAAACTACGCCCGCACGAAGACGCTCCACGAAAAGGAGCTCGTCAGCGACCAGGAGTACGACGAGGCGCTCTACCTCTATGAAAAGGCCCGCAACGCCTATGCCCAGTCGCAGGCGGCGATCGTCAAGGTGAAGCAGAACCTCGACTACGCGACCATCACCTCACCCATCGACGGCGTGGTCATCAGCCGTGCCGTCGAGGAGGGGCAGACCGTGGCCGCGGGCTTCGAGACCCCGACGCTCTTCACCATCGCCAACGACCTGACGCAGATGCGCGTCATCGCCGACGTCGACGAGGCCGACATCGGGCAGGTGGCCGACGGACAGCGCGTGCAGTTCACCGTGGATGCCTATCCCGACGACACGTTCGAGGGGACGGTCGAGCAGGTACGGCTCGAAGCGACGACCGAGTCGAGCGTCGTGACCTACGAAGTGGTCATCACGGCCCACAATCCCGACCTGAAGCTCAAACCCGGGCTGACGGCCAACGTCACGATCTACACGCTCGAAAAGGAGAATGCCCTCTCCATTCCGACCAAGGCGCTGCGCTTCGTTCCCGATGCCGGGCTGCTCTCCGAGCTGAACATGAGCGTGGCTTCGGACTCCGTACCGGCCGTTGCCGGGAAGCGCGAGGTCTGGGTCCGCAGCGGACAGCGCCTCACGCCGCGCTACGTGACAACCGGGGCCGCCAGCGGCGACCGCACGGAGATTCTCGACGGGCTGACCGACGGCGAGGAGGTAGCCGTCGCCATGACCTCGACGGCCGCCGTCGAGCAGATGCCGACCGCCGAACGCAGTCCCTTCATGCCGACACCCCCGGGCGGCGGCAACAAGAAGAAGTAGCCATGGAGACATCTGTTCAGACCAGGGAGATCATCCGGCTCGAAAACATCCGGCGCGACTTCCGCGTGGGCGACGAGACGGTGCACGCGCTGCGCGGCGTCTCGTTCACGATCCGCGAGGGGGAGTTCGTCACGATCATGGGCACGTCGGGATCGGGCAAGTCGACGCTGCTCAACACGCTCGGGTGTCTCGACACGCCGACGGCGGGGGAGTACTACCTCGACGGAATCTCCGTGCGGACGATGGACAAAAACCAGCGGGCCACGCTACGCAACCGCAAGATCGGCTTCGTCTTTCAGAACTACAACCTGCTGCCGAAGACGACGGCCATCGAGAATGTCGAGCTGCCGCTGATGTACAATCCGCAATGCTCGGCCGCCGAGCGGCGCGAACGGGCCGTCGAGGCGCTGAAGGCCGTGGGGCTGGGCGACCGGCTGCTGCACCGCAGCAACCAGATGTCGGGCGGACAGATGCAGCGCGTGGCCATCGCCCGGGCGCTGGTGAACAATCCGGCGGTCATTCTCGCCGACGAGGCGACGGGCAACCTCGACACGCGCACGAGTTTCGAGGTGCTCGTGCTCTTCCAGCAGCTGCACGCCGCGGGCCGCACGATCATCTTCGTGACGCACAATCCCGAGATCGCCCAGTACAGCAGCCGCAACATCACCCTGCGCGACGGCCGCATCACGGACGACCGGCGCAACGAACACCCATTGAGCGCGGCCGACGCCCTGGCGCGGCTGCCCAGACAGGAGGAGTAGACCATGAATTTCGCCAATCTTTTCAAAATAGCCGTCAAGGCATTGAGCAACAACAAGATGCGCGGATTTCTGACGATGCTGGGCATCATCATCGGCGTGGCGTCGGTCATCACGATGCTGGCCATCGGGCAGGGTTCGAAGCGCAGCATCCAGGCCGAGATCAGCGAGATGGGCTCGAACATGATCATGATCCATCCGGGCGGCGACCGGCGCGGCGGCGTGCAGCTGAGCGCCGACGACATGGAGTCGCTCAAGCTCCAGGACCTCGAGGACATCCAGACCAAAACGCGCTATGTCACCTACGTCTCGCCGTCGGTCAACAGCGCCGGGCAGGCCATCTACGGCGCGAACAACACCCCGACGACGGTCTACGGTGTGAATCTCGACTACCTGGAGATCCGCCGCTATCGCATCGCCGACGGCGACAGCTTCTCGGAGCAGGACATCAAGACGGCCGCCAAGGTGTGCCTCGTGGGCAAGACGGTCGTCGACGAGCTCTTCCCCGACGGCGAGAACCCCGTCGGGCGGGTGATCCGCTTCGGGACGATCCCGTTCCGCATCGTCGGAGTGCTCGAG
>ULLC01032580.1_pt1 | contig 29513 bp, 18 predicted proteins | sample 1951301 | NCBI WGS metagenome assembly ULLC01 (sample SAMEA4835515, study PRJEB28245) | human gut metagenome | biome: gut microbiome; material: fecal sample | place: Denmark | collected 2008 | reverse complement strand
GTTTTTTCTGTTGTGTTTTGATATGACATGCAATGGTGTATGTTGTAAAACATCTATATATGTATTTTTATTCCAAATATTTTGTCTTTTAAATCTAATCATGTAATTTTGTAATGCAAACAATAGTTTTTTAATATAAAATATGATATAATATACTATTAATTATATTGAGGAATCCGTTGTGCTTATTTCTATTTTTCGGGAAAGTTTCTATAGTCATCTTAATGAGAGGTCGATGATTGTTTTTATAATAGACAAAAGACTTTTTCGCTGATGATAGTTGTAAGGAGAACTGAATGGCTGGACCAGATATCTTTGAGATACTGGTAGCTCGTTCCTTTCGATGATATTTATTTGTTCGTAATATTTAAACTAAAGTGAAAAGAGCATTTGTATGAATGGAATAGTTGTGATAGGTAGTAGTAATGCAGATCTGGTAGTAAGTACTGATAGGGCTCCCGAAGGCGGTGAAACAGTGCTGGGTAATGGATTTATTATAAATCACGGTGGAAAAGGAGCTAATCAGGCTGTTGCAGTTTTACGCATAGGTGGCAATGTGTCTTTTATTTCTAAAATTGGTAATGATATTTTCGGTTCACAGATACGTCGCCATTTTGAGGAGGAGGGTATGGACGTTTCCTATGTATTCACAGATATGTCGGCATCTTCGGGTGTAGCGCTTATTACAGTGGATAAGAATGCGGAGAATAGGATAGTAGTGGTACCTGGTGCTAACAGTAATCTTTCGGAAGAGGATATTGATAATGCAAGGTCGATAGTGGAACAAGGTGAGATTGTAGTGTTGCAACTGGAAATTCCCATACCTTCTGTAAGATATGCAGTCCGGATGGCGACATCATTGGGCAAGAAAGTGATTGTGAACCCAGCTCCAGCTTGTCCATTGCCAGCAGAGTTTTTACGTGATATTTATCTTATTACACCTAATGAGACGGAAGCGTGTATTCTTACTGGAATCCCGGTTGAAGATGAAGCCTCGGCACAGAGAGCTGCTGCAGCTTTATTGAGGCAAGGGGTACAGAATGTTGTGATAACTTTAGGTTCTAAAGGGGCATTGGTATGTAATGCCGAAGTGAGTATGTTTATACCTGCGTATAGAGTAAAAGCTGTTGATACTACTGCTGCCGGTGATGTGTTTAATGGAGCGTTGGCTGTTGCTCTGTCTGAGGGTAGAACTCTGCCTGATGCTGTTGGTTTTGCTTGTGCAGCTTCAGCTATTTCGGTTACACGTCCCGGTGCTCAAAGTTCTATCCCCTTTAGGGATGAATTGGATGATTTTATTAATATTAACCATGATAAAAAATGAAAAACAATTACTTGCAAATTATTGTAGTTACTTTGCTTAGTTCAATGGCTGTTGTGCGATGTTCTGCTCCTCAATCACAACAGAATTCATTTCCTAAAGAAGTAACTCTTTCAAAGTCTGTTCTATTAGACAAGATAAAGGGAGCTTGGGCTGGACAGACCATCGGGTGTACGTATGGAGGTCCTACTGAATTCAAGTTTCGGGGTACGATGATTCAGGATTATAATCCTATTCGTTGGGACGAGGGTTGTATTAAGAATTACTGTTTGAATGGTCCCGGACTATATGATGATATTTATATGGACCTTACGTTTGTGGAAGTGTTCGATCGTTTAGGGTTGGATGCTCCTGTCGACTCATTTGCTATGGCGTTCGCCAATGCTGGCTATGTGTTGTGGCATGCTAACCAAGCTGCGCGTTATAATATTCTGCAAGGCATTATGCCTCCGGCCTCCGGTCATTGGTTGAACAATCCGCATGCAAACGATCTGGATTATCAGATTGAAGCAGATTACTCTGGCATTATGTCACCGGGTATGCCCAATGCTGCTTCGGATATTTCAGACAAGATAGGCCATATTATGAATTATGGTGACGGTTGGTATGGAGGTGTCTACGTGGGTGCCATGTATTCATTGGCTTTTGTATCAGATGATATTGAATTTATAGTAACAGAAGCATTGAAAACTATTCCTGAAGAGAGTCTTTATTTCCAAGTAATGAAAGATGTGATAGGGTGGTATAGACAATATCCTGATGACTGGAAACAGACATGGTTTGAATGTGAACGCAAGTATTCTGAAGATATAGGTTGTCCCGATGGTGTATTTGTACCCTATAATATTGACGCCACTATCAATAGTGCTTATATTTTGATCGGTTTGTTGTATGGAAAGGGAGATTTCTTTAGAACTATGGATATTGCTACTCGCTGTGGGCAAGACTCTGATTGTAATCCGGCTTCTGCTGCCGGTATCTTGGGCACTATGTTAGGGTATAGCCGTATCCCTGAGTATTGGATGAAAAATCTACGTGAGGCCGAAGATATTGATTTTGCCTTTACTTCTTCTTCTTTGAACAAGGCTTATCAAATGAGCTACAATCATGCTTTACAGATGATAGAACGTAACGGAGGTTATGTGGATGATAGTACTGTAACTATAGTCTGTCAGAAACCGGAGCCGGTTCGGTTGGAGAAAGCTTTTGAAGGTATGTATCCTATAATGCGTAAGAACTTGAATCGTATGGTTGAGAAGTTTGACAAGTTTGAGTTTGAAGGTACAGGCTTTGTCATGCGTGGTAGTGTAAAATCAAAGGATGATGATTATGTGGCGTATGTATCAGTCTATTTGGATGGTGAGTTGGTAGAAGAAGCCAAATTGCCTGCTAATTTCACTAAACGACGTCAGGAACTTTGTTGGAGATATCAGTTGCCTAAAGGTAGGCATATACTTGCCTTGAAATGGAATAATCCCACGACAGACGCTACGGTACATTGCGGTGAAGTGATTGTTTATTCAGATACACCGATACAGTTGAAACATCAATAAATAAGGAAAATATGTTTGTTGTAAATAGTTATTCGTTGGCTGTCTTTTTCTGTGTCGTCACGATGTTGTGTTGGGGATCGTGGGGAAATACGCAAAAACTTGCCTCTAAGACATGGCGTTATGAATATTTTTATTGGGATTATGTTATAGGGGTACTATTGTTCTCTATATTGTCTGCGTTTACGCTTGGCAGTATCGGGGATGAAGGCCGTAGTTTCCTATCTGACCTGCGTCAAGCTGATTGGGTGAATATTGGCAGTGCTTTTGGCGGAGGGATAATATTCAATGCGTCTAATATTTTATTATCGGCAGCCATTTCGGTGTGTGGCATGTCTGTAGCATTTCCGGTAGGAGTGGGGTTGGCATTGGTATTGGGAGTGCTCGTGAATTATTTCGGTTCGGCAAAAGGTGACCCTTTATTTATCTTTGTTGGTGTGGCTTTCATAGCTGTTGCCATATTCTTGAATGGATTTGCCTATAAAAAGGCCTTGAATAAAGCTCAAGAGTTCTCGTTCAGAGGAGTTTTCTTGGCTGTTGTGGCTGGTATTATTATGGCATTCTTTTATCGGTTTGTTGCCTTGTCCATGGACTTGGATAATTTTGCTGTTCCGGCATCTGGTAAGCTGACGCCTTATACAGCAGTGTTTGTTTTTTCTGTGGGTGTTTTTATCAGTAATTTTGTTTTCAATACCATGATGATGAAATATCCGGTGCAGGGTAAACCTATTGCTGTTTCCGGTTATTTCAAAGGTTCGTCAGCCATGCATCTTGTAGGAATATTAGGTGGGGTTATTTGGTGTTTGGGACAGTCTTTCAGTATGATTGCTTCTGGGAAAGCCGGAGCAGCTATTTCCTATGGGTTAGGACAAGGTGCAACACTTGTGTCGGCTTTATGGGGTATTCTAATTTGGAAAGAGTTTCGCGGTGCTCCCAAATCGTCAATTTATCTCAATATAGGCATGTTTATACTGTTTGTTATTGGATTGAGCATGCTAATTTATGCCGGAGCTTGAAGGTGGCTTGAAAAAGTGAGAGTTTCATTAAAGAAGCTTTAAGTACGAAAATATTTAGTGATGAGTATGATAAGTAAAGAATTAATATGAGCAAGCAGATCTTTTTTATTTTTTATATGGCAATTTCCTTTTGCCTTCCTTTGTTGGCTGGAAGTGAAGTAGTGTCTAAAGACATCCCTTTATATAAGCAGCCAGGGGTTCCTATAGACATGCGTGTAGCTGATCTTTTATCGCGCATGACTCTTGAGGAGAAGGTGCTTCAGTTGAGTCAATACATTGTGGGACTGAATACCAATGCAAATAATACGGGTGAAGTGAATACAGGATTACCCGATGGAGTAGGTTCCTACATTTATTTCAGTGAGGACGCCACACTACGTAATACATTGCAACGTAAAGCGGTAGAGAATACCCGTCTTGGGATTCCTATTCTTTTCGGTTTTGATGTGATACATGGTTTTCGTACCATTTATCCCATTCCTTTGGCACAAGGATGTTCCTGGAACTCCGAATTAGTGAGAGAGCTTAGTGCTATAGCTGCTCGTGAGTCGAGGATGTCGGGTACTGACTGGACTTTTTCACCAATGATCGACGTGGCTCGTGACGGGCGTTGGGGGCGTGTGGCCGAAGGTTATGGTGAAGACCCATATACTAATGCGGTAATGGGAGTGGCTGCTGTTAAAGGTTACCAAGGTGACACTCTTTCCAGTAAGGTGAATGTAGCTGCTTGTTTAAAGCATTTTGCAGGATATGGTCGCTCTGAGGGTGGGCGTGATTATTCTTTCACGGATGTGTCACGCCAATCTTTGTGGGAAACCTATCTGCCGCCTTACGAAGCTTGTGTCAAAGCTGGTGCGGCTACTGTGATGAGTGCCTTTAATGACATTAGTGGTACTCCGGCTACGGCTAATCACTATCTGCTTACTGAGGTGTTGAAAAATTTCTGGCATTATCAGGGCTTTGTGGTAAGTGATTGGAATGCCGTGCAGCAACTTATTCCCCAAGGTATAGCCGCCAATCGTAAGGAAGCAGCTCGTAAAGCATTCTCAGCTGGATTAGATATGGATATGAAGGATGATTGTTTTCGCGAACATTTGGCTGTTTTGGTAGCTGAAGGTAAGATAGATGAAGAAAAAATAGACGAATCGGTGGCACGTGTACTCCGTTTGAAGTTCCAGTTGGGGCTTTTTGAGCATCCTTATACTCCGGTTTATGAAGAGGATAAGCGTATCCTTCGTACTGAGGATAAAGAAATGGCTGCTCGGATGGCTCAAGAGAGTATGGTGCTACTGAAGAACAATAACAGCCTGCTTCCTTTGAAAAAGGGAATGACTATGGCTGTGATTGGTCCCATGGCCAAGGATAAAGAGAACCTGCTTGGCTCTTGGAAGGCCCATGGCCGGACTGAGGATGTGGAGAGTATTTATGAAGGGTTGGAAAAAGAGTTTGGTTATCATACCCGTATGTTTTATGCTAAGGGATGTGATTTTGACGGAAGCGATACTTCTTCATTTGCCGAGGCTTTATCTGTGGCTTCACAAGCTGATGTAGTAATACTCTGTTTGGGTGAGAAGGCCGCTTGGAGTGGGGAGAATGCCAGCCGTTCGACTATAGCTTTACCTTGTATTCAGGAGCAACTGGCTGCTGAATTATATAAAACAGGAACTCCCGTAGTGATACTTCTCTCTAATGGTCGGCCTTTAGAACTGGCTAGACTGGCACAACAGTGTGATGCTATGTTGGAAATATGGCAGCCAGGCATTGTGGGGGGAACCCCTTTAGCACAGATTTTATCAGGTAAAGCTAATCCGTCGGGTAAGCTTTGCATAACATTTCCGTTTGATTCTGGGCAGATACCTATATATTATAATGAAAGACAAAGTTCTCGTCCCGACCAGGGTAAGTATCAGGACATTCCAACAATTCCGATGTATGATTTTGGCTACGGATTGAGTTATACTACTTTTTCGTATGGCACAATGAGAGCATCATCGAATAGCATACAGAAAAACGGTAAGGTGAGGGTGGAAGTTCCTGTAACTAATATAGGAAATATGGATGGTTATGAAACTGTACACTGGTTTGTTTCGGATCCCTACTGTACCATTTCGCGGCCTCAGAAAGAACTGAAATATTTTGAAAAGCGCTTTCTCAAGAAAGGAGAAACGACCTTGTTTACTTTTGATATAGACCCTAAAAAAGATTTTAGCTATATTGACGAAACGGGTAATTACTTTTTAGAGGAGGGGGACTATTATGTCATAGTGAAAGACCAAAAAGTAAAAATTGAAATTAAATAATTGATTATGAAGAAAATATGTTTGATTTTCGTACTTTTGATTGTGGCATCTACTTTCAAGGCTGCTCAAAATGATAAAGTATTAAACTCGCCGGACGGACGTATCGAGGTAACGGTTTCCATAGGTGAAGACTTGACATATACTGTAGTGCGCGATGGAAAGACATTGCTTTTGCCTTCGGCATTGTCCATGAACTTGTCCAGCGGTGAAGTATGGGGACAAAATGCTCGATTGGTGTCTTGCAAAACGATTGAGGTTAATCAGGTTATTCCTTCGCCGTTTTATAAAAAACAGGAGGTGAAGGATGAATACAATGGGTTACAAATGGTTTTTCGGGGGCAATGGGCATTGGAATTCCGTGCTTATAATGATGGGGTGGCCTACCGCTTTATTAATCGGAGAAAACAATCTTTCAATGTTTTGGATGAAGGGGTGAATTACTGTTTTGCAGATGATGTGCCTCTCACTATGGCTTATGTCAATGTCAAAGGCGATTTTGAAAGACAATTTTTTAATTCTTTTGAGAATGTCTATACTACGACTCCTTTATCAAAGGTAGATGATAGCAAATTGATTCTACTTCCAGCAGTGGCTACGTTGGATACATCCACAAAGGTGTGTATTATAGAATCGGACTTGGAGGCTTATCCAGGCCTTTACTTGAACAGTGATACCAAACCTAATTCCTTAAAGGCAGTTTTTGCTTCTTATCCTAAAGAAAGCCGGCAGGGTGGGCATAATCAGTTACAAGCTGTTGTTACACAACGCGAAGCATACATTGCACGAGTGAAGGGGAAACGCACATTTCCATGGAGAGGAATGGTGATTTCGGATAATGACATTGCTTTGGCCGGTTCGGATATGTCCTATCGTTTGGCGGCTCCTTCCCGTCTTGATGATATTGGTTGGATTCGTCCGGGTAAGGTGGCTTGGGAATGGTGGAATGATATGAATTTGGAAGGTGTGGATTTCCAAGCTGGAATCAATAACGCTACCTACAAGTACTATATTGATTTTGCTTCGGCCAACGGCATCGAATATGTTATATTGGATGAAGGTTGGGCAGTCAACCTGAAAGCAGACCTGATGCAGGTGGTACCTGAGATTGACCTGAAGGAATTGGTGGAGTATGGTAAGACGAAAAATGTAGGTATTGTATTGTGGGCTGGTTATTTGGCTTTCGAGCGGGACATGGAGAATGTATGCCGACATTATTCGGACATGGGAGTGAAAGGCTTTAAGGTGGATTTTATGGATCGTGATGATCAGCAAATGGTGGAGTTTGTCCATAAGGCTGCCGAAACCGCTGCCCGTTATCACCTTTTTCTTGACCTTCATGGAATGTATAAGCCTGCCGGGTTGAATCGTACTTGGCCCAATATTTTGAATTTCGAGGGTGTGTTTGGTTTGGAGCAGATGAAGTTCTGTCGTCCCATGCCTGATATGGTTACTTATGATGTTACCGTTCCCTTTATCCGTCAAGTAGCTGGCCCTATGGACTATACTCAAGGAGCCATGAAGAATGCTTCAAAGGAGAACAGCTATGTTTGTTTTTCCGAACCGATGAGTCAGGGAACTCGCTGCCATCAGTTGGCGGCCTATATGGTATTCGACTCCCCGCTTAATATGTTGTGTGATTCTCCTACTAATTATCAACGTGAACCGGAGTCTCTTGAATTTATTGCAGGTATTCCTACTGTGTGGGATCAGACTTTTATTCTAGACGGTCGTATGGGTGAGTATATCGTTACGGCACGCCGCCAGAGCGATACTTGGTATGTGGGTGGTTTGAATGGTTGGACGGCTCGTGAGTATACACTGGATTGTTCTTTTCTTGGTGACGGTGAATTTGAAGTGGTGCTTTTTAAGGATGGCATCAACGCACACCGCAAAGGAACGGACTATGTTAAAGAAAGATTCCCGGTGGTCAGTGGTCAATTGTTGAAACTACATATGGCATCCGGTGGTGGGTTTGCTTTGAAAATAGAAAAGAAGTAATGGATTAAATATGAATGGGATATGGTGATGCTGTATAGAATAATAAATAAATATTTGTTGGTTCTGATTGCTGGCATAGGTTTGTCTGCTTGTAGTAATCAAACTACTGGAACAATCAGGTTAGTGGCCGAAGGAGGTTGTATTCACCGTTTCTTTGACACGTCTCCTATTAGTCCTTCCGGTAAGTATATTGCTCTCTTTCGTTTCCCCGATGAAATTCACTCTCCTCGTCCCGGTAGTTTGGGAGAGGTGTTTATACAGGATGTAGAGAGTGGAGAAGTCGTGTTCTCTATTCTTTCTTGCGGTTGGGAAATGCAACTCGGCGCTAATGTTCAATGGGGCAAGAGTGATGAAGAACTTTTTTATAATGATGTTGACACTACTACATGGCAAGCCTATGCGGTTCGTCTTAATTTTAAGACTGGAGAGAAGATGCGTTGTGAGGGTACTGTCTTTATGGTGTCGCCCGATGGAAATGAACTTCTTTCCTACGATTTGTGTAAGTCGCGTTTGGCACAAGTGGGATATGGAGTTATTGTGCCCGACAGTGTTGTTCGGCGCAATGTCGGTCCGGTAGCAGACGATGGAGTATATGTCACAGATCTAAAAACGAATAGTTGCCGTATGATAGCATCGTTGGCTGATATTTATGAAAAGTCTGTTCCTTCTATTGCCATCTCCAACCCCAATGATTATGAGTATTACTGTTTCCAAGTGAAATGGAACTTGCAGGGTACACGCATATTGACTACCGTGCAGTGGACACCGCTTTCTGGAGGAGAACGTCGTAGGGCTGTGATAACGATGAATCCGGATGGAAGTGATATTCGTACGGCTATCACTCCCGAACAATGGGCGCGTGGTGGACACCATATAAATTGGATGCCCGATGGCGACCATCTGTCGATGAATCTCAATATTGATGGTAAAGAGGGCGTGGAGATTGTCAGTGTGAAGTATGATGGCACAGACTTGAAAGAAGCATATCCTATAGGGTCCGGTCATCCGTCGTTCAATGTGGCAGGCTTACCCTACATCGTTACCGATGCTTATGCCGGTGAAGTGGTTGCAGGCAAAGGTCTTACTCCCATTCGCTTGATAAACTATGAACAGCAAACAGAATACAACTTGGCCGAGGTGTATCTGCCGCCAATCCGGAATTTTGAATTTCGTGTAGATGCTCATCCCGCTTGGGACCGTACCGGACGCTATGTCGTATTCAATGGTGTGAAAGATGGACATCGTTGTGTATATATGGCTGAAATAAATCATTAATAATATCAAAGTACTATGAAACGATTTTTGAATTTAATATTTTTACTGCTTATAGTGTGTAGTGTGCGTGGGCACGAATATACATCCCACATACCTTCGCTCAAAGGTGAGGTTTGGTATGGTGCATATACGGCTAAAGCTTATTGCAATACACCTTTCAATAAGATACAGTTCCAACCCTATCCTTCGGAATATGCCAAGAAAGATTTGAGCCGTGACAATAATGGTAATCAGGCTGCTCCGCTTTTGATGTCTAATATGGGGCGATATATCTGGAGTGATGAACCTTTTGCCTTTGAGTTGAAGCAGGGTGATTTGGTTATTTATTCCAATATTGAGAAGATTGTTCCTATAAACGCAGGCGCTTCTTTGCGTGAAGCTTATGTGCAAGCCATGCACAAACACTTCCCACCAGTGGGGCGGACACCTGATATGTTGATGTTCAAGATGCCCCAGTATAATACTTGGATAGAATTGGGGCGTAACCAGTATCAGAAAGATATTCTGAAATATGCTTCTGACATTATAACCCACGGTTTTCCTGCCGGAGTATTTATGGTGGATGACCAATGGGCCAGAGATTACGGTTGCTTGGAGTTTGATCCCGTAAAGTTTCCCGATCCCAAGTCAATGGTGGATGAACTGCATGCTAAAGGTTTCAAAATTATGTTGTGGCTTACTCCTTTTATAAGTCCCGATGGTGAGGAGTTTAAAGAAATGTTGGCTAAAGGTGGTCTGGTGCTAAAGAAAAACAGTAAGCGTCCAGCATTGATAAAGTGGTGGAATGGTTACAGCGCTTGTCTTGACCTCACAAAAGAGGTTGCCGTCGGGTGGTTGCGTAGCAAATTGAAAATACTTCAAAATACCTATGGTATAGATGGCTTTAAGTTCGATGCGGGAGACTTTGATTTTTACGTAGAAGGATCTAAGGTGTATCCAAACGAAGATACTAATGTGAAGGGATATGAGCAATCTGAACTTTATACAAAGTTGGGTGCGGAATTTACTTTTAATGAATTGCGGGCTTCTTGGAAGAATGGTAATCAGCCTGTGGCACAAAGACTTCAAGACAAAGGATATTCTTGGGATGAACTGAAACTTCTTATTCCAGATATGCTTTCTGCCGGATTAATAGGTCATCACTACACTTGTCCTGATATGATTGGGGGCGGTTTGTTGAGCACTTTTGAAAATATAGATTATAGTAAGTTCGACCAATCCCTGATGGTTCGCTCTGCTCAAAATCAGGCATTGATGCCCATGATGCAGTTTTCGGTAGCTCCTTGGCGTGTACTCGACCGTGAACATCTGGCTTTTTGTCGGGAAGCCGCTTTACTACACTCTCGTTTTGGGGATTATATATATTCATTGGCATTAGAGGCTGCAGAAAAGGGGGAGCCGATAGTGCGTCACTTGGAGTATGTCTTTCCGCATCAAGGATTTCAAGCTTGCAACGACCAGTATATGCTGGGTGATAAATATTTGGTGGCCCCTATGGTAGAGAAAGGTACCGTGCGTAGTGTGCATCTGCCCAAGGGAAGGTGGAAAGACGAGAAAGGAAAGATATATAAGGGTGGACGTATAGTTCAAATAGAAGTGCCGCTTGAAAGGCTTCCTTACTTTGAGCATTTAAAGTAAAAACGATAATATTGTTATAATTATTAATATGATTTGATATGTCGAAAAAGAATATATTGATTTTATTTTTGCTAATAACTTGTTGTGCCCATGCTCAAAAGGCAGCTTATATTGCCTCGAATCATACAACAAAGTTGCGAGGCTCTTTTGCTTATTATGATAGCTGTTTTGAGGCAGCAAGATGTTATTTGCCTGAATATTTTCCTTGGTTGGAGAAAGATCGGATGGAAATCATGGAAATTGTACGGAAATCTCTTGCCATAAAAGATGAATGGGTGCCGGCTATTAAAACGCAAGTAAAAGGAACTACACGGAATAAGGATTTTGTAGTGCAACATCTGCAATCTCTTTCATGGAATAATTGCTATGGCGCAGCTCATTTGTATATTCCATCCGAAGGAAAAAATAAAGGTTTACCCATTGTGCTACTTGCTTGTGGGCATGGAGATGGTGGTAAACTATATCCACCCTATCAGAGGATGGCGGAGTATTTGTCTTCTAGTGGCATTGCAGTATTGGTACCTGACAATATTGGTCAAGGTGAGCGTTATTCCATGGGACATTATTCAGCTCCCGGAGTTTTTGACTGTGGACTGACTGTGCAAGGTCTAATAGTGATGGAAACTATAGGTTGGCTTAACTGGATAAGAGAACAGAAACGTTTTGATACTAATAAAATTGCTGTCTGTGGCAACTCCGGTGGAGGTACATTGGGGCTTTTCCTGGCATCTGTTGTACCAGAGAAATTCTCTGTACTGGTTTCATCGGGTTATCCTTCGACGTTCGAATATGTTGCCAGGAAAGAAAAGCCGCACTGTCATTGTAACATTATTCCGGGGATTGTCGGAAAAGTGGAGATGTGGCAAGTATTGGGTTGCTTTGCACCTAAATCGATGTACCTCTTGCAAGGAAAATCGGATGAATTTTTCCCGGTAGATATTTTTTATCAAGTATCCAGGAAAGTGGGAGATGTTTATCACGAAGAGCAAGCTTCTATGTTTTTTAAGGCAGATGTGTTTGATGGAACTCATGGCTGGGATGATGAGCGCACTCTTAAGATTACACAATATCTTTGTGCGCAGTTCGGCACTTCTTGTAAACAATGGGATGAGTTTGCGAAAAGTACTCGTTTGGTTGCTTCAAGGTGCTATGATGAATGGCCGCACAATGCTCTTAACATAACTAGACTTGCTGAGCAAATCTCGGGTAATAGTACCAAAGCAAAAAGTCTGAGGGATGTTTTCTCACCATCCGGTATTCAAGTGGAGAAAGCGAAGATTTATTATGGGTTACCTGCCGGAGATAGCAGAGATATTTTTGCACAGTTCGATGCTTTCTTGGGGTTATAAATTTGCATAAACGGGATTCTAATTTTATAAAAGGCATTGTTCGGACAGTAAATTTTCCCGAAGGAAAATGGAAAGATGAGTTGGGGAAAATTTATAGAGGTAGATGTATGATACGAATGACTGTTCCTTTAGAAAGGCTTCCTTATTTTGAGCATTTAAAGTAGAAAAAGATCGCTTGGACACCACTTTATCAAATATGAATAGAGACATTTTTAGTATATAAACTCTATTAAAAAATATAGCATGATGAAATATTTTTATTTCTTGTTTTTACTGTTTTTTTCTCCTATGATTTGGGCACAACAGCTCGTATTGGATAATGGAGTCGTGAGACGTGAACTGAGGGTGTCTGGTGGCCATATCGTTGGGCAAAAATACGTTTTGTGTTCTACTGGTGCCGACTTTATGAAAGATGATGCCCGTGAGTTTTCGTTCAGAATAAACGGTGTAGATTATTCGGGTGTTGACTGTTGGGCAAATATTAGTAGTCGTGATACCCTTTCGGATAATGGAGGGAAGGGCTTGCTGATTTCTTTTCAAAATCCGGAGAATACTATTGCGGTGGAACTCATTTATATGACCTATCCTAAGCTTCCGGTGGTTCATAAATTCTTGTCGGTGACTAATATAGGTCAGTCTGATTTAAAATTGGAAGCCGTCAATGTAGAAGAATTTGCCATATGTTTAGATCCTATTGAGTCGTGGGTTATGCGGCAATATGCTCGTTATAAGTGGTTGGGACCTTATGTCGGCAATTGGGACGACCCTTTGATTGTGGTACACGACAATGCCAAGAACCGGGGAATAGCGGCAGGCAATGAAGCTGTCGGAGTGTTGAAACGTACTGCTGTATTTACTGACGGCACTTCGCTGAATGTGGGTATGACCCATCCACAACAGGAATTTCCGTTTCGTAGATGGTTGTCTCCTGGTAAACAATGGAAAAGTCCAGGAACGTTTACGGCACTTTATGATGATTGTAGTGATCCTTATGCTGTAGTCACTACTTCAGTCCAAGAGTTTGTACGTAAGTATATGGGGGTACGTATAGAACAACTTTCCAAAAGACCTATGTTTGTTTACAATACATGGCATCCGTTTCAACGTGATATTGATGAAACTAAGATTTATGAATTGGCAAAAGCTGCGGCTGAGTGTGGGGTGGAGGAGTTTGTCATAGATGATGGATGGCAACTGAATATTCACTCTTCTGAAGATAAACCGGAATATCAAGGTGACTGGGAAATAGACAAGAAGAAGTTTCCTAATGGTTTGAAACCAGTATTTGATTATATTAAATCATTGGGAATGAAGCCAGGGTTGTGGGTTAGTTTGGCTACTGCTGACCCTTCAAGTATTGTTTATCAGGAACACCCCGAATGGTTTGTGAAAGGTCCGGATGGTAAACTTACCGATTTACATAATCAGAAAGCTGTGAGTCGTACTGGATGTTTGGGTACGGATTGGTATGTTTATATCAAGAATACGATCTTGCGCTTGGAACGTGAATACGGCTTGGCCTATGTTAAGCTTGATTTATCCATTTTGGCAAGTGCGTATGTTTATAGCAATACTCGTGTTGGGTGTTATGCCGAGAATCATCCTTGTCATAGGGATTGGGCAGAATCATTTGATGTGATATATGAACGTTGCATGCAATTATTTGATGAACTGCACCGTGATGCACCTGATTTGTTCATCGATTGCACATTCGAGACTGCGGGCAAGATGCAATTGATGGATTATGGAATAGCTCATCATGCTGAGGGAAATTGGCTGTCAAACATTACTCAATTAGTGCCTACTGGCAGTTTGCGTATGCGAAACTTGGCATGGGGACGTTCACCTGTTTTGCCTTCCGCTTCATTGGTCATAGGTAATTTAAGTATGAATGAGGAAAAACATATATTGGGGCTAAAATCATTGGCTGGTACATTACCTATTATGTTGGGTGATCCTCGTAAATTGTCGGCGGAAGAACGTAGGCAGTATAAGTTGTGGGCTGATTGGTTGAAATCCCTTGAAAGCAGGCATGGCTATATGTCGTTCCGTCAGGATTTGCCGGGGTTTGGTGAACCGGCCGAGGGCTTTTGGGATGGCTTTTGCCGTATCAATACAGATACAGGTAGTGGAGGGCTGATAGGAGTCTTTAATCAAGGTTCTCAAGAAAAGACAAGAACTGTATTTGTCCCTTATCTGGCACCTGATAAAATATATCAAGTAAGACAAGGATATAAAGGGAGTATCATAGCAACGGTTTCGGGTAAAGTTTTGGCTGAAGAAGGCTTTAAGGTTACTTTAGAAGAGCTTTATGATGGTGAATTATTTGAAGTAACATTGGAATAGCTGTCGTTTCTATATGAATATTTCTTACTATCCAATGTTGTAAGGAACATTTATTCATTACTTATTTATAAAACTATATTTATCATGAAAAACTTGACAAAATTATTATGCACTCTGTTTTTAATAGGTGCTACATTGCCACTAATGGCACAACAGCGCGAGGCATTGCCGCAATCACTTCAAGAAAAAGTAATCACTACAGTTTTTTCTTCGGACATTAGCCCGAAGGATTTCGATAAGAACAATGGGCGCTCTACTGGGTTTCCCTCCACCTTCCTATTGAAACAAGGCGAGGCGGGCGTACCCGTTTATGAGGTTGATGTACCTCGTGCCACGAAGTCACAGTATGGTGTATCGATGCATTTTAGAACTACTGATGGGGTGCGTAAAGGCGACGTGCTGCTTGCACGTCTCACTATGCGCACGCTCAAAGCTCGCCAAGAATCGGGCGAGTCGGTGGTGTATTACTATTTTCAAGAGGGACAAGGTAGCTTCAATAAGAGTTTCATCACCCAGATAGGCACCGTTGAAAACTGGAAAACTTTCAATATACCTTTTGTGGCTCATAAAGACATGAAAGCCGGTGAAGCTCAGATAGGGTTGGCCTTCGGTTCGTTGGTGCAAAAGCTGGAGATAACCGGCATTGAAATACTGAATTTCGGCAATTCGGTGCGGGTTGAAGATTTGCCCGAAACACGTTTCTCCTATGCCGGTCGCGAAGCCGGTGCAGCATGGCGGGAGAAAGCATTGCAACGCATTGAGGAGATACGCACCTCGCCTCTCACCGTCAGGGTAGTAGATGCTAAAGGAAAGCCTATGAAGGGAGTCAAGGTAGAAGTGTCTTTGCAACAGTCGGATTTCATTTGGGGAACTTCCGTCAAGGAGTCGCTGTTGGGCAAAGACGATGCCGAGTCGCAGATCTATAAGAAGCTCCTTAAGGAATTGTTCAACACGGCGGTTATCGAAAACGGTTTTAAAACCGGCGGATGGGCGTGGAATGAAGACCGCAAGATGAATACATTACGTTCTTTTGACTGGCTTCGCGATAACGGTTTCCGCCAACGCGGGCACAACCTCGTATGGCCGGCCTGGAAGTTCAACTCCCCTTTGACGAAACACATTGCTATGCGCGACAGTGCAGCATTCGACCGCTACATCAAGGCACAGTTCCACGAGCGCATGGCCTACACCAAAGGATATTTCATTGCTTGGGATGTGGTGAACGAGTATATGCACGAGAAAGAGTTTTTCCGTTATTTGCCTCATAGTGCTATGGTAGATTGGTTTAAACTGGCGCATGAGCTCGACCCCAATGCCCAACTGTTCATCAATGAATATGGCATGCTGAACTGTGTACAAAGCCCGCAGAATATACGCGAATATATGGACACCATCCAAGTTTTACGTTCAAAAGGGGCTCCTATTCATGCCATCGGCATTCAAGGACATGTTGGCCGTCAGCCTCGTAATCCAGCTCAGGTAATTACCGATTTGGACCTTTTAGTACCTATGGGGTTGCCGGTACAAATTACTGAGTTTGATATAAATACACCCGATGAAGAACTGCAGGGTGACTATATGCGTGATTTTTTGATAGCGGTTTATAGCCATCCGGTAGTAACTGGAGTTACTTTATGGGGCTTTTGGGAGAATGCCCATTGGAAGCCTGATGCCGGAATGTTCCGTGAAGATTGGTCACCGAAACCAAGTGCTCAAGTGTGGCGTGAATGGGTCATAGGAAAATGGAAAACCCAAGAATCGGGTAAAACTGATAAGAAAGGAATGATGACTGTTCGAGGTCATTTGGGACAGTATATCATTCGTGTGGAACACAATGGTAAACAGAAAGTAGAATCATTCCAATTGTCCAAGGGGACAGAAATAATCGAAATAATACTGTAATTCAGGTTGGTCTGAGCGAAAATTTGTATATGAAAACCGGTAGTTGAGATTGGTTTGTAAGAATGTTGTAATGGAATGTTATATGTATGAATTTATTGCAATGCTTCCTTGTTTATCTTCTTTGGACTTCTATTCTTTCACGGACATCTTTGGAATGAGTTAAGGACTGAATCGTGTTCACTTGATGAATTATAAAACCTTTTTAAAGTAAGATAGTTATGAACAGAAAAGCAATCATGTTTAATTTTTTGTTAGTGTTGTTTATTTGTAATTTACTTTCAGCACAGGAGATAGCAGGAACTCCGGAATATATCAAAGCTGTCACTGCGGAGTGGAAGGGAGAAAGATTCTCTGATGGGCGTCCTAAGGTTTCAGATAATCTTTTGGAAAGACTTAAAAAAATAACCATAGAAGAAGCTTGGGCTGAATTGATGAAGTTAGGTTACCAAAATCAATATGAAGGTGACTGGATGTTGTTGCACGAAAGCGAAGATGCAGTTATGACCGGAAGGGCGGTGACCGCTCAATTTATGCCAATGCGGCCAGATTTGGAGAACGGAATTATTGAACAAGGTAAGAAGGAAGGTCGTATGTGGAAACAAAAAAGAACAGTTTCTTGGGTAATTAATTCGTTGGTGAAAGGAGATGTGTATGTAGCTGATACCTATAATAAGGAGTTCTTGGGCACAGTTGTTGGTTCCAATCTTGGAAACGGTGTGTTTAATGCCACTGGTAATGGTATTATCACTTACGGTCATATTCGTGATATTGAGCGGCTACGAAAAATTCCCGGATTTAATGCATGGATTAAAGGGTACGATCCTTCATATATGCGCCAGACAATTCTGACCAACTATAATGTACCGATTCGTATAGGGAAGGCAATAGTCCTTCCGGGTGATGCCGTTTTAGCCAAACCGGGAGCTGTGCTTTTCATTCCTCCCCATCTTGTGGAACACATAGTACTTACTTCTGAGTTTACAAAACTGACAGACGAATTTGGTGAGGAAATGATTAGGACAGGAGTATATACGGCAGGGCAGATAGATAGCATTTGGAGTAAGGAAATGAATGAATCCTTCAAAAAGTGGCTTGATAGCTATAAAGGCAAGCTTCCTATGACAAGGGAAGAACTTGCAAAATATCTTGAGGAACGGAACTTCTAATGACGTATAAATATGAAAAGGGCATTTAATCTATCAGTAGCTTTGATGTTTGCTGTACTCACATACAGTCAGAATACACTTGTCAACATTCACGACATTGCAGTAAAGGTGGCGGATAAAGGACTCTCTGAAGTTGATTTGGGGGACTATAAGGGGAGCTGTCTGCTTCATTCTTTGTCGGATTTGGCTCTCGCCTCAGGAGACAGTGCCGACATGACTCGGATAGAAAACATTCTCCTGGGATTCACAGACGGACGTGTAAAACCATACTCAGGAAATAGTTTTTATAGTTACAATGTCGGTGGAAGTGGTGCTGCTTGGTTGGCATTCAAAGGTGTAAAGTCTCTTCTACCACAAGTTTGTGAGGGAGCTGAACATACTTGGAATAATCAGCTCAGGAATCTTGATAATGTGATGATTCCCTTCTATTATAGCCTTGATAAAAATCCGGTATTTATAGATGTAGCTTTTGCTGTTACACCTTTTTTTCTCTATGCCGGACTTTGTGAAAAGAATGATGATTATATTGATTATTCTGTATATCAGATAATGCAGATTTATAGAGACCTTAAGGATGATGAGTCTGGGCTGTTGCTACAAGCTCGCGGTGTTGCCCAACTGAAAAAAGGGGAGAAATCCACTGATAACTGGAGCCGTGGAAACGGCTGGGGATCAATGGCTTTTACATCTCTTATGAGGGATCTTCCTAAAAAACATCCACAGCGTAAGGCTGTGCTTGAAGTCGCTAAAGAGTTTTATCTTTCTTGTTTGAAATATCAGGATGAGAATGGGCTTTGGCATCAGGAAATGACAGATTTTAACTCTTATGTTGAAACCTCGGGTAGTGCTCTTGTGCTGGCAGGAATTGGGGCTGCTATAGAGAATAATGTCCTGAGTAGGAGGTACCTCCCCCAGTTTGAGAAAGGGATTAAAGCTCTTTTGTCTTATATTGATGCAGATGGTTCGGTAGGACATACCTGCATGAGTAATCTTGCTCCTGGCAATGGGTCTAAGGAAGCATATAAATTGCGTCATTATTATTTCAATGAGCCGCACGCATTCGGCCCAGTTGTATTTGCCCTTGCTCAAGCACTCCGGTTGGGATTTAAGGAAGTCATTCTTGATTCTCCGCTTGGTAGCGCCAATGGAGTTGATAGGCCAAAGACCTATGTGCGTTTCGTAAAAGAACGTAAGGAAGATATAGCTTGGGAGAATGACAGAGTGGCATTTCGTGTATACTCTCGGCTCATAGGCGATAAAAGTATGAGTGGGGTAGATTATTGGGCAAAGTCCGTTGATTATTCCATCATTGACAGTTGGTATAGGAATGATTCTGAAGGTCGTTCATACCATCGTGATTATGGCGAAGGGTGTGATTTTTATACCGTTGGCAAGAATTGTGGCTTGGGTGGAAGTGCCATTTATGCAGACGGCAGGCTAATCCCATCTCAAACATATGCAAATTATCGCATTAATCGTAACGATAATGCTCACATAGACTTCGTGCTGCAATATCAACCATTTGAAGTTGGTGGGGTGACTGTTTACGATACTAAGCGTATAGAAATGGTATTAGGGACAAATTACTACAAAGTTACACAAACCGTTGAAAGTAGCAATGGAGAGGATTTGGTGCTTGCCGTCGGGTTGTCGACTTTTGGAAGTGAAGAAGTCAAAGTCCGGAAAGATAAGGGACTTGTCAGTGTGGTTGAGGAAATTGCTGTACCCGAGGGTTCTGTGGCTTATAATTTGGATAACGAGGAAATGACTTCTCTTACGCTTCATTCTGCTATTGTAGCCGATCCGTCGGCAGTTATGGATATTAGAAAAATTGGCTCTAATGAGGTTGTGCTCCTCAAAGTTCGTAGTAATGAACCGGTTGTTTATTATGTGGGAGCAGGGTGGTCCGGACAGATGTATGACAGTCGTTTTAGAGGCACTACTGCTTATTGGAACAGTGTCGTTACAAATACGTCATGGGCTGAGTTGAATAAATTATATGCAAGATAAACTATTGTAAAATTGGAATCTAATATGATTAGGAACATACTGTTTTTTATTATTGCTGCAATGGCATTGCCGTCCCTTGCGCAGCAGACGTTAGAGCAATTCCCGAAATATACAGATTTCTCGATACCTTATCCGGATTACTCTACAGAGATCACTATAGATGATCTGAAACTTACCGACAAGTACTTGGATTGTTACCCTGATGGCTTGTTTATTGTTAGTAATAAGGAACTTCATGCCTTGTATAAATTTTACAAAGATGACAGTGACGGGATTGAATCTTGGCGAGAACTTCAAAGGCAGGCGGCACAGGTGATATCTTCGTGGGATATCAGAGGCTTTGTCGGGGCTGAAGCTGCTGTACTTAGTAGTTTTGGAAGTTCCAGATATGTTTATACTCTTTCCACTCTGAAGAATTTGTCTATTGTGTATGTCTTTACCGGCAATCAGCTACTTTCTACCTTTATTCGTAGCCATCTTGTAAAGATGGCTGGATTACCTTACGAATTTTGGGTTCATGCTGAACTTCGCGGTTATAATTCCAAGCATCCTGCAGGTGCCCTTGAAACTGCAGGCCTTAACAAGATGCTCTGTTATGCCATTCCTGCCGTAAAGAGGGATATGACAGATACTGAGTTTGAAATGATTGAAACAGCATGGTATGAGAAAGGACATTTGACGGTATACAACTGGCTTGAACGCTTTAGTCCCAATAACTGGACAGCAGTCATTAGTTGTGGTTTGTTGCACTCCGCTACGTATTTCGATGATGATAAAGGCAGGAAACGCGCACTTGCCGGGCTTAAGTATTATGTTGACAGAACGATTGAACCTGATGGAAGTTATTCGGAAGGATATGGGTATTTTGCTTATCCCATAGGTGAACTTTTCAATTCTGCACTTCTAATGACCCCTGCCGAAATTCAGGAACTCTTTGGAAGTGCCAATCTCAGGGAGAGTATGACATGGAGAATTTACGGACATATTTTTGATGTTGGTGAAGACGGGACACCGGGATATATACGTATTAGCTATGGTGATAACGGGTACGGGAACGAAGCTGCCAGTGAGGATAAACCAAGCCTTTTAGCAAAATATATATATCACGACGGCATAGCTTCTTGGATACGTAAAAAGTACAAGAGTAAAAATTCTTTTGACGGTGTCTTGTTTGCAGCAAAGTTCAACAATGCAGTGGTGGCTCCGATTAGTCCATCGGAAGCAGGTTTACCTAATGTACGGGCATTTGATAGCGGTGACTTGTTTATTCGTGATGGCTGGTCGGATGAAGGCATCGTGTTGGGAATGAAATTCGGGGACCTTGGTAGTAGGGTGGAATACTCACATGCACGTCCCGAACTTCATTCTATTACCTTTGCTGCCTTTGGTGAATATTTCATTGTAACGCCTGGGTCTGCTTCATACCGTAGCCGTATTTATAATGAATATGATATCTGTACTCGTGCAAGTAATACTATTACGATAGACGGTATGAATCAGAAATCTCCTCGTAATCCTTCATACAAAGAAGGACGTTGGGACAACCGTCAGGTATGGGTTAAGGGGTACCCTCATGCTGCTCTTATGAAACTGGAACATATGCAGGATGGGGGAGCCATTGTACGCAGTGAGGCCAATAATGCTTATCATATTGATATGAAAGAGGCGTCCCGTACAATTCGTTTTATTCCAGAAGGGGGATTTTTCATTATTAGTGATGTAATGAATCCGAATGATGGTAAAGAACATATGTACGACTATCGCCTTCACTTTTTTAATCGTGATGAAAAAACTGTGGTGTCCGGCAATTCTCAGGCAGTTAAGGTTCAGCGTCCGACAGCAGACCTTTACATTGCTGTAACAGGTAATTCAGAGATGGAATTACATAGGAATGATGGCTATATGCATGCTCCTTTTGGGCGTGATTATGATGAGAACGGGCCAAGACAAGGCAAATTGGGCAGTGCCATTGAACTGGACTGGAGGGCAAAAACAAACCGTTTTGCTGTAACAACGGTGCTTTATCCAAAACGTTCAGGAGATAAAGCACCGGCAATAAAGATTTCAGAAAGGGAAGTTGTTGTAGATGGTAAGACATTTCCAATACCACAGTAAACTTGTCTTGTTTTTGTTAATTAACTAAGGTCGTCTAATTTTTAAACGTTCATTTTTGGGTGAATACATGCAATTCAATATTATGGGTAAATCAAAAGAAAGAGTGCTTAAAGCACTCAACCATGAAAATTCCGACTGCGTACCAGTAGACTTTGGCTCTACTGCAGTCAGTGGCATTCATTGCTACATCGTAGAGGCTCTCCGCTCACACTATGGGTTGGAGCAAAGACCAGTGAAAGTAATTGACACATTCCAAATGCTTGGCGAAATTGATGAGGAACTTGCCGATAAACTCGGAATCGACTGTATTGGTGTAGGTGGCTCTAAGGACAGCTTTGGACTTGACAATACTGACCTACATGAACAAGTGACTCCTTGGGGACAGAAAGTTCTGGTTCCCGTAGGTCTTGACTTTGATAAAAATGAGAGAGGGGATGTCTATATGTATGCCCAAGGTGATAGAAGTTGTCCCCCCAGCGGTGTGATGCCCGATGGCTGTTATTTCATCAACGCCATAGAACGGCAGATGCCGATAGACGATGACAACTTGAATCCGGAAGATAACCTTGAAGAGTTCTCTGTTTTGACGGATGCCGATATAGCGCATTATAAACAGAGTGTTGACAAGGCAACCGCGACAGGCCGTGCCGTTGTTGCCAGCTTCGGTGGAGCTGCTCTTGGCGATGTCGGTCTTCTGCCTGCTATGGGACTTAAGAATCCCAAAGGCATCCGTAGCATTTCTGAATGGTACATGTCCACACTGATTAGGCAAGACTATATCCATGAAGTGTTTGAAAGAGAAATTGATTTGGCTATCGAAAATTATTCCAAATTGTGGAACGCCTTGGGCAGCAAAGTGGACGTTGTGTTCACATGTGGTACAGATTTCGGCACTCAGGAAGGACAGTTCTGCTCACTAGATGTCTTTATGGAGCTCTGGCAGCCCCATTACCGCAAGCTTAATGACTGGATACACAAGAATACGACTTGGAAGACGATGAAGCATTCATGTGGTGCCATGGTACCCATACTTCCCGGCATCATCAAGGCGGGCTTTGATATTATCAACCCGGTTCAAATAAATGCGAAAGACATGGATTCACAGCGTCTTAAAGACGAGTTCGGACAACAACTCACGTTCTGGGGAGGTGGTGTTGACACACAGCGAGTTCTTCCTTACGGTACGCCGGATGAAGTACGTCGCCATGTGATAGGGCAATGCGAAATCTTAGGAAAAGACGGTGGTTTCGTGTTCAACTCGATTCATAATGTACAAGCCAATGTGCCGGTTGAAAATATCGTTGCAGTTTTTGATGCATTAAAAGAATTACGTACAAAATAAACAAGAAAAACAATGGAAAATCTGAATGAATTATATGAGGCAATTCTGGCAGGGAAGTTGGCCCCTGCTGTAGAAATCACCAAAAAGGCTGTAGCCGAAGGCTTCAGTCCGAATGTGATAATCAATGATTACATGGTCAAAGCGATGGAGGAAATAGGCCGTCGTTTTGAAGAAGGTAAGGTGTTTGTGCCCAATCTACTGATCAGTGCGCGCGCCATGCGTGGTGCGCTTGACATATTAAAACCTCTGCTCAAAGGCGATCCAACCGTGTACCTTGGGAAAATAGCCATCGGTACGGTCAAGGGTGACCTTCATGATATTGGCAAAAACTTGGTGGCTTCGATGTTTGAGGGCTGTGGCTTTGAAGTGATTAATCTTGGAGTTGATGTGGATAGCGACAAATTTGTACAATCAATACAAGAGAATAATGTTGATATCGTATGTATGTCTGCCCTGCTTACCACCACGATGAATTATATGAAAGAGGTCATTGCTGCCATCGAATCAGCCGGTTTCAGAGACAAGGTCAAGATTATGGTGGGAGGTGCTCCGGTCAATGACACATTTGCCAAGGTAATAGGTGCAGACGCCTATACAAGTAATGCCAATGCTGCCGTGACAAAGGCGAAAGAACTCATTGACAGCAAATAATCGGATTCTTATGACTGATAGGGATATCTACGAATATGAGCTGGCCTGGGACGACCTTGTGCTTAACCCAGATGACATTTACTTGTCAATGGGGCGGGGGTATGTCCCTGACAATGATATGATGGACAGCCTTGAAGGGCTGAAGTACGAGATTTCTAAAATAATAAAACCCAGATGCATGTTTTCCTTCTACAAGTCCAATCCGGCTCGTAAAAACCATATAAACATTGATGGGCTGGAATTTCATACGGGAGCTGTCATAACCCCTTATTTTGCAGAAGCTGAATACTATGCCGTGATGGTTGCTACTGCAGGGCATGAGTTCCAAAAAATGCAGTTTGAGGTAAAGGACTCCGGAGACATCTACAAAGAATTCCTGTTGGATTCAATCGGTTCTGCCATTGCCGAGTCGGTGGCAGCCCGTACTTGCCAAAAGATTGAAGAGGTAGCCTCCTGCCAAGGGTATGGTGTGAGTTTCCCTTACAGCCCCGGTTATTGCGGATGGCATGTGTCGCAGCAGCAACTTTTGTTTTCGCTGCTTCCGGATGCTCCATGTGGCATAAGTCTTAGTGAATCGTCGCTTATGTCTCCTATAAAGTCAGTCAGTGCTGTAGTTGCTTTGGGGTCTGGCATAAGAAAACAAAAATATGGATGTGAACTGTGCAATAAACCCGATTGTTATAAAAACCGGAACAGATTAATCAATAAAAAAAATAATTGAATATGAATGTAACACAATGGATTAAAGATATAATTTCGAATCCCGAGCGTAAATCGATGCCGATTATGACGCATCCTGGCATTGAGCTCATTGGCAAAAAAGTGATTGATGCTGTAACCGATGGTGAAGTTCATTTTCAGGCTATAAAGGCACTTAATGAGCGTTTTCCTAATGCAGTTGCATGTACCACAATCATGGACCTCACTGTAGAAGCGGAAGCTTTCGGAGCAGAATTGAGAATGGATGAGAATGAGGTTCCCACTGTTGCCAGCCGGCTTCTCTCAAATTTTGATGATGTCAACAATCTTGAAATTCCATTGCTTGACAAGGCTCGCATACCGCAGTATCTGAAGGCTGATGCATTAGCTGCAGCTAGTATTGATAAACCGGTGTTTGCCGGCTGTATAGGCCCATATTCCTTAGCTGGGCGTCTCTATGATATGACAGAAATCATGATGGCCATCTATACAGAGCCCGAGACAGCCATTCTACTCATAGAAAAGTGTACCCAATTCCTAATCAGCTATTGCAAAGCTATAAAGGAAACTGGTGTGGCTGGTGTGCTTTTGGCAGAACCTGCTGCGGGACTGCTCTCCAATGAGGATTGCTATAATTATTCTTCGATATTTGTAAAACGGATTATCGATGCTGTGCAGGAAGATCGTTTTGCTGTAATACTTCACAATTGTGGAAATACGGGGCACTGTACTTCTGCAATGATAGATACAGGGGTTAAGGGGCTGCATTTCGGCAACCGTGCCAATATGGTTGAGGCTTTGAATATGTGTCCTGGTGATATGCTGGTAATGGGTAATGTCGACCCGGTGGAGGTATTCAAACTGGCTTCGTCCGAAGAGGTGTTTAAAGTAACTGGCGCCTTGCTGGAAAAGACACGTGAGTTCTCCAATTTTGTGATATCAAGCGGGTGTGATACCCCTTCAGACATTCCTTTTAGGAATATTGAAGCTTTTTATCAAGCAGTTGATAAATTTAATCGTAAATAAAAGATTAGTGTTATGAAGCGGATTTGCTTGTTCGTTATTCTATTGTGTCAATCAATTCTTATTTTGAATGCTGTTTCTTATAATATTACGGATTTTGGTGCTGTTTCTGGAAGCTCCTTGAATACCGGCTATATTCAGGCAACTATCGATTCATGCCATCGTATGGGAGGAGGCAAAGTAATTATTCCCGTAGGAAAGTTTTGTACCGGAACACTCTATTTGCGGTCTAATGTATTTTTGGAACTTATGCCTGGTGCTATACTTCAAGGCAGTGATAATCCATTGGATTATTCGGATTATGATATTTCTGCATATAAAAAAATTGGAACAATTGCACAACGAGAGAGTTATGTATCGACCGTGAAAAGTCTTATTATTGCAGATAATGTACATAATGTGGGGATATGTGGTGAAGGTGCCATTAATGGAGCTGGCAGTTCATCTGTATTTCAGTTGGGTATGAATAAGGCAGGGCGACCTAAAAATATCTGCTTTTTGAATAGTTCTCATATAAGATTAAGTGGGGTGACAATATCCAATGCCGCTGAGATTGTTGTTTCTTTATCAGGTTGTGTGGATGTTGTCTTGGAAAGACTGCACATTAAGAGCTTGGTGAATTGGAACAATGATGGATTGGACATTGATGCCAAAAATGTGCTGGTGTCTGATTGCATCATTGAGTCAGAAGATGATGCTTTGTGCCTTAAGAGTGAATATGCTGATAGGCTGTGTGAGAATATAGTCGTGCAAAATTGTATTGTATCTTCTATCTGTAATGGAATTAAATTGGGTACGGGGTCGCGTGGTGGCTTTAGGAATATTACAGTAACGAATTGTGTGATTAACCGTACAGATGAAAATGGATTTCGGCATTGGGATATGCCTTCAGATATTGTATTGAACCCGAATCTGGCAAGTGTCAATACGGGTATTGTAGTTATGGGAGTAGATGGCGGCATTGTTGAAGATATCAAATTCTCTAATATTATAATGAAGGATGTACTTAGCCCATTCTTTATTCGGGTGGGCAAACGGGCGGTAAATGCTGCTGGCAAGCCATCTGTGATGAAGAATATCACGTTGAGTAATATTCAGGCGAACGTGCGCAGTGTTATTCCGTCTGTAATAGCTGGTATTGATGATAGCCGGATAGAAAATATACATTTGTCTGATATCTGTATACATATTCCGATAGCGGTGAATAAGAAGAGGATGAAGGATTATCCTGTATTAGTAGTTGAAAATGCCAAAGGATATCCTGAAAATCGGATAACATTTGGTACTAAGATTCCGTTTTCTACTTTTTATCTAAAGAATATTGATGGTATTTTTTTCCGTGGAATTCATGTTTATCATTCTGCCGGAGAGGTAAGAAAGCCTTTTGGCATTGAAAAAGTTGATAACATATTTATGAATGATATTTATGTGAACAATTGCAAATATGATATCAACAAGGATAATTAAATAAAGGATGGTTGGGTAACCAATAATTGCATACATGAGTTCGATGAATTAAGAAACTCTGCAAATTTGTCGAATGTTAATTCTAATGCTATATGGATATGAGAAAATACTTTCTATTAATAGTACTGTGTGTAACTTGTGCAGCCCGGGCTTATTCCGTAGAGAGCACTTCTTTCAAGGCTTATTATGCCCGTCAGTCTCTCAGTAATCAGAAGCATACGGGCAGATATGCCGATGTTGTAGTGGATTTGCCAAGGAAGGGAAGGTTGCTGTTTAGCCGTGAGCATGGCTACTGCCCTTATTGGAAGCCGGTAAGTGGTAACGGTAAACTTGTGAATCGTATGGTTGCTACGGATTACGACAAGGAGGGCAGTGCCGCCGAGCGCAACTTCGCCACCAATGCCGCCATCGTGGAGCGTTCGGACTCAAGTGTGGTGGTTCATTGGAGATATGCAACCGATGTAAGCGGAGAGTCGTTTACAAATTATAAGGCTGCCTATAATAAGGTAGGGAGTCCGGCTCCGTTCTTTGCCGACTATGTGGATGAATATTTTACGATATACGCATCCGGCAAGGTGGAAAGAGTGGTAAAGCAAGGCTGCTATAAACTGGACGAATGGGAGAATCCGAGTAACCGGTATTATCAAGAGTTGCAACTTTCGGAAAGAGGAGTGAAGATAATGGCCGAAAAGCAACCGTCTGTCAAGCCGGTGATGCCGGCAAAGGTGATAGACAATCCTGTTTCCGATTGCGCATTAAAGTCCCGGGCACTTATGGCGTTCGGCTTTGACGAAGCGTTGACCGCCGGAGGGGATGGAACGAAGGAACAGAAATCAGGCACTACTTGCCGCATCGAAGGGGTGAAGTCGTATTGGGAGAAAGGTGTTTCCGGCTCTTGTCTGAATTTCGATTCTTACAGTTCGGCGGTAGTGCTGCCATCCGAACAGGTCTCGTTGATAGAAACCGGAGATGTTACGGTCAGTGCCTGGATAGCCCCTTTGGAATATCCTTTCAATACAGCGGCCATCGTGGACCATCTGTCGGGCGATTGCGGATATTTCCTGGGACTCGATAGAATGGGAAGACTGGAGTTCAAGACCGCTGACGGGAACCGGATTTTTACGATGAACTCGTCTGTGGTGCCTTTGTACGACTGGACTTACGTGGTGGCTCGGCTTGATTCAGAAAGACAGATTGCCGAAATTTTTATAAACGGGACTTTGGATAAATCGGAAAAGATTCCTGCCTTAGTGGATAGGAAAGGAACCGATTTAGTGATTGGCAAGACAGCTTCCTATCGGCAATATCCTTTGGGAACCGAGCGAGAGTTGTCGAGGAAGTTTCAGACGCGGATGGTTTTTAGTGGTCTTATCGATGAAGTACTCATTTTTGACAAGGCCTTGCCTGCCGCGGATTTGCAGGCGGCATTTGACAGCCAGAAGCCGCAGGCCGTGGAAAGGCTGCGCCCTTACATCTTACCCGATTCCCCTTACCGGGATGCTTTTGAGGCATCCTATCAGAAGTTAGATTACCAGACGGCCTGGGATGGCTTGTGGAGAGTAGGAAAGTATGCAGACTTGGTGGTGTCGTTCAAGGACAAGCCTTGGCGGTATGTTTTCTGGCGAGGGACGCGCTATCTGCCTTCTCTGGTGACGGATTATGGCCGGAGCGGTATCTGGAGCAGCGACCAGAGTCCCGAGGTGTATTCCGGACAGTGCTTTGAGCACATGTCTGATATGATGTGCCGATTCTCCCATATCCGCTTGATACACAGCAGTCCGGCCCGTATCTTGGTGCACTGGCGGAATGCGTCAATCAATGTAGAGTATCAATGGGCAAAGGCCAATGAAGCGGGCAGGGGCGTATGGACGGATGAATATTGGACGATTTATCCGGACGGGACTTCCATACGGCATCAGTTGATGCACAATCCATACGGGATGAAGGTGATTGAGATGAATCAGAATGAGATACTCCACCATCCGGGGCAGTTCACGGAGGAACTTCTGTATGATGATGCCGTCTATACGGGCAATCCGGCAGGAGAATTGAAGGCGCATCGTCGCCTGGAAGCCCGGAAGGTGAGGGAAGAGATGAATTTGCTTTATACGAATCTGAATGCCTCGACCAAGCAGTTTCAGATAGGCGAGGTGGGGACGCGGATAGACGTTCACCTCTACGATGACCTTTGGTGGAACGGGTGGAACCACTACCCCAGCCAGCTGGTTCCGAGTGACGGCACCGTGGCTTTTCTGTACGACCGTGGGGGTAGTTCGTGCCCATCCACTTTCCGCGAAGTGCGCCACAAACTGGATGACACCACTACCGAAGCCATGCAAATCTAT
>ULLC01025624.1_pt1 | contig 32187 bp, 39 predicted proteins | sample 1951301 | NCBI WGS metagenome assembly ULLC01 (sample SAMEA4835515, study PRJEB28245) | human gut metagenome | biome: gut microbiome; material: fecal sample | place: Denmark | collected 2008 | reverse complement strand
GTAAGACTTATGAAATCGAAGCAAAGTATAAGACTGAACCGGTGAACCGTATCTCCATTCCTTTGGAACAGGATATAGTGAACATTCAAACAGCTTTCACTGTTGGTACAGAACCGTCTATGGATTGCACTCCGACTGATGATGATGAAAAGAAGCTGCTGGATGCGGTAAAGGCTGTATTTAAATCCAACAAAATCAAATACCAAAACAAGAAGATTGTCCGTGCCTGGCTCTCCGAACAAGAAGCGGCAGAATATTGGTATGTTACCGATGATGATTCGTTTTGGGCAAAGTTTTGGAAGAAAGTTAAGACTACGTTCGGTGGCAAGGTCAAGCCCACCAAGAAACTGAAAAGCGTGTTATGGTCTCCATTCAGAGGTGATAAGCTATACCCGTTCTTTAACGACGAAGGTAAAATGATTGCTTTCTCACGTGAGTATAAAAAGAAGCTCATGGATGATTCGGAGGTCATCTGCTTTATGACTATCACGGACAAAATGGTTTATCAATGGGATTTGTCTAAAGGATATGAAGAAAGAACTCCTTTTGCTCATGGATTCCCAAAACTACCGGTTCTCTATGCTTATCGTCCTGAACCTTATTGCAAGAAGATAAAGACCTTCCGGGTCCGGTTGGAGAAACTATTATCCAATTATGCTGATTGTATCGACTATCATTTTTTCCCCATTTTGGAATTAATTGGTGAAGTGATAGGGTTCACTGGTAAGACAAAGGATAGAATGGTAAAACTGGAAGGAGAGGGGGCTGGTGCACGATATTTAACATGGAATCAGGTGCCAGATACCGTAAAATTTGAAGCAGAAACACTCACTAATATGGCTTATGATATGTCAAACACTCCAAGAATATCCTTTGAGACGTTGAAGGGGGTAGGTAAAGCATCAGGAACCGCTTTCCGCTTTATGTTCATGGGTGCACATATGGCGGTAGAAAATCACGGTGAGGTTATCGGTGAGTTCTTGCAGCGGAGAGTAAATTTCATTGTTTCCGCTTTAGGCTCTATCAATCCAACCGAGTTTAGCAAGGCATCGCAGACCATTGACATAGAAACAGAACTGGTTCCATATATGATTGATGATTTGAATGATAAGGTGACCACTGCCGTTTCCGCTGTCAGTGGTGGCATCTGGTCAACGCGTGAGGGAATCATGTTTGCCGGGAATGCTGATAGGGTAGAAGAGGAGCTTGCAGAAATCAAGGAGGAGCAAGCGGCAAAGAATAACAATGCAGCGTCTCCTAACCCCAAGGGATAATTCATTGCTTCATGTTTTTATAGTACTATTGAGCGGAGCTAATTTAGTTCCGCTTTTTTATTGCTAAATTCTATATTATAGAATATATTCTCTGGAAAAATTTTATAATTCAAAATTAATTCATATTTTTGCATCAAACAAAAGAGATATGAGGATTGTATCACATAAGAAATTGAAAGAGTTCTACGAGACGAAAGGCTATGAAGATTCACGCATAGCCTTAGAACGTTGGTATGATATAGCGGAAAAAGCTGAATGGAAGAACTTATCAGACATTAAAGTGGATTTTCTTTCAGTTGATTATGTAGGTAACCAACACTATGTATTCAATATCAGAGGCAACAACTATCGGTTGGTTGTCGTTGTTAAGTTTACAATTGGGTACGTCTTCATTCGCTGGGTTGGTACTCATAAAGATTACGATAAGATAGATTGTTCAACCATTTAAGAGATAGAAGTATGAATAAAGTAACGAAAGAACAGTATGAATTTGCTTTGGCAAGAGTAGAGGAACTTCTGCCATTGGTTGATGATAATACCCCTGCAAACGATAAAAATGCGGTGGAGCTTACAGTTATGTCCGATATTGTGATAGCATACGAAAAAGAACATTATCCGATAGAAAAACCGACTGTTGCGGAATTGATAGAGCTATCTCTTGAAGAGAAAGGGATGAGTCAAAAGCAACTTGCTGGTGAGATTGGAATAAGTCCATCGCGTGTGAATGACTATATTTCTGGACGTTCGGAACCGACCCTCAAAATTGCGAGGTTGCTATGTCGAGTGTTGAATATACCTCCAGCCGCGATGTTGGGTTTCTGATTAGTTCATAAGAAGAATATTTAGGCGTGATTCATTCGGTTTCACGCCTTTTTTATACCATTTTACGACAATCGTTTCATTGTCGTGTATCACCTATCTGATAATTTCTCACATAGCTTATTAATGCCGAAATTTACCGTAGAAATTTATAAATCAAATTCATACGGTATGACAATCTTAGAACAAATCTTAGCAGGCCTTCAAACCAAGTTTTCTGGGGTGGATGCTGCTATTCTTGCCCGAATTGCCACTAAAAAGGCAGAGGGTGTAACGGACGCAGGCCAAGTACCTACCATTGTGGAGGGAATTAGCTTTTCGGACGTGCTAACAAATTATGGTGATTTCCGTGCCGGGGATGCTTCTTTCAAGTCAGTTCAGAACTACGAGAAGAAGCATAACCTTAAAGACGGTAAGCCAGTCGAGACTACCACTACTACCACAACCACCAAAGCGGAAGACAAGCCGGATGATATGGCTACCATCATTGCCAATGCAGTGAGTGCAGCCGTTAAACCGCTTTCTGACAAGCTCGCTCAGTTTGAAACGGAAAAGTCGCAAGCCACCCGCCAAGAGCAGATTCTTTCCAAGGCAAAGGAGTATGGTATTCCCGAAAACTACGCTAAGAGGTGCGCCATCAAGGACGATGAGGACTTGGACGCTTATTTCAAGGACTTGAAACAGGACTTCGCTAATGACGGCTTCAAAAGCGTGACCCCTCCCGAATCAGCAGAGCAGAAGATTGAGAAGGAAAACGAATCAATCGCAGGCATGATTTCGGAAGGAACAAAAACTATTGTTGAATCTAAAAAGTAAATTTTATGGCAGCAGGTACTAAGTATAACTTGACCCCGGAACACAAGCCGGAAGAGCTTTACCGTGTTGAAACGGGTGTCAGAAAGAGCGGACCTTGGAAGTTGGATATTACCAACCTCGTGGTGGGTTCGGTTCTCCCTGTATTCACCCCGGTACAAGCGGACTTGAAGAAGCGTACTATCGTTCCCGTCCGCAACGTGAAAGTTGTTGAAGCGTATGCCAACGGAGCAACCGACCTCACGATTAAAATCGCAAAAGGTTCTTTGGCTTATGTAGGTATGTTCATCGGAAGCGGCAAGAAAGGCGCGGAGGTAACAGCGATTGACAAGACCAACAAGACTTATGATGTCTTGACCATCAAGGCTATTTTCGGTGAAGCAATTGAAAAGGATGCAGTCTTGTTTGAAGCTACCGCAGTAGGTGGAACAGTGAAGAAGAACACTGCAAACTTTGTGATGTACGATGAAAAGAAAGTGGAAAGCGATGGAGCTGTTCTTTGCACCCTCTTGATGCAGGCTTACGAAGTAAAGGAATCCAAACTTCCGATGCCTATTCACGAACTGGACAAGGTAGGTCTGACCTCTCGCTTCCAGTTTGAGTATTAACCATTAAAAAATAGAGTTATGAATCTGACTATACAGACTTTATTTTCCGACCCTATGATTGTGAACGCGGTTATCGACCGTGTTCTGCAAACGAGACAGGATAGAATCTACTGGCAGCAGTACGGCTCATTCCTTGAAACCAAGACCCGTGTGTTCAAGACATACTTGGGAACGGTTACAGGTGTAGTGGCTGGTTCTATCATCGGGAAGAATGACCAGAAGCCTATCCGCGAAAGACGTTCACTCGGAAGCGGCTACACTGAAATCGCTTATTTGGGCGACCGTTATCAGATGGATATTGAGAGATTGTCGCAGTTGCAGGACATTCTCGACAAGTTCAATGCTGCTAACACAGCAGACCAGCGCACCATCTTGAACGAGATTATCGACTTCATCTATGACGATTACCGTCAAGTCCTGCTCGCTCCGCACAAGCGCATGGATATTGTTGTCGGTGAGTTGTTGATGACAGGTAAAGCTACCGTTCATTTGGCTGACAACAAAGAAAACATAGAGTTGCTCGATATTGATTTGCCGTTTAAGTTCCTTACTCCCGAAGCTGCTGTCAAGGATAAGTTTATTTCTTATCTGAAAGAGCAAATCGAAGCGTTGAAAGCAAAATATGGTGTATTCTCCAAGATGATTATGTCAAGAGGTACGTTCAACAAGAACATTGTCGGCAGCAAGGAATTTGGCGAAACATTCAAGATGATTCTTGGAAGTAACCAGTTCTATGTCAGCGGTGGCTTGATTACCTCCCAAATGGCATCAAACGTATTCTCTGGCATTGGTCTTCCGACTATCGAAATCAAGGAGGATTACGTGGAAAATCAGAACGGAGAGAACGTGCAGATTTACGCGGATGACCGTATCACTCTGTTGCAAAGTGACAACGTGCTGCGTATGCGCCACCACCGTCCTTATGTGATGACCGACCCTGTTCCGGGACGTAACTACTCGCAATCGGAAGGACAGATGTCTATCTGCAACTATCGTGATGAGGAAGGTAGATACATGGAGTACTCCGCCGAGTGGATTACTGAGTTTATCGCTCCGAACAAGATTGTGAACATCGACCTTTCAACGATGAACGCATGACGGTAAACGAATACATATCACAGAAGTTCCAGTCTTTCGGCATTAACTTGTCGGAAGCTGACCTTTTGGATGTGTGTCTGAACGCGAAGATAAGCGGAGAGGATGAGATGAACGCGGATTGTCACGATCGTGTTTCCGTGGCGATTGCAAAGTTCATCCCCTCTCTATTGCTTCGTGCCACTTCAATCAGTGAAAGCGGTTTCTCGATGTCTTGGAACATTCAAGGCATTAAGGATTACTATTCATTTCTGTGTAAACAGTACGGTTTGAAAGACGAACTGGGTAACAAACCTAAAGTGACTTTCTTATGATATTCGCCCCACACATATTGCAGGTAAAAGTTATCACCCCGATGGACAAGGATGAGTTTGGCAGACCTATTCCCGGAACAGGTGGTGAATACTGGCAGAAGGTATGCAAGTGCCGTTGTGATGATAACACTACCAAAGAGTTTTCATCTGATAACGGCTCTGTGTATCGTCCGAATTATCATGTAGTATGTGAGAAAAGAATTACTGTCAAGGCTGGTGATGAAGTACGTTGCATGGATGGTGATGGCGTAAGAGGTCAAGGCGAAGTCTACACGGTAAAGAGTACAAACTACTTTAACTACTCGGAATTATGGATGTAGATTTCGATTTCTCAGATGTCGACTCCTTTTTCGATGAAGGAGAATGGGAGGTCGAAAAGAAGATGATTGATGTAGGCGATGAAGCCGTGAAGTACGCGGAGGAACATGGCGATTATCAAGACCACACACTCACTTTGAGAACGTCCAATGATTACGATGTCGATAAAGATGGTTTGACACTGAAAAACGAAGCGGAATACGCATCATTCGTAGAATCTAAGGGATTTGATGTTTTAAGTAGTGCCGCTTTATATGCGGAGAAACGATTAAAAGAAGAATTTGAAAAATGAAATACAGAAAGAAACCAGTAGTAATTGAAGCCATTCGGTTGACAACAGACAACTTCGATGTTGTATGTGATTTTATGGGCGGAACTCCCGTACCGAAACACAATCCCGATTTCGGTATAGACGAGAATGGCAACACCAATGAGCCTTATCTTGGTGTGTACATCGAAACGCTTGAAGGCAAAATGCTTGCAAACTATGGAGATTATATCATCAAAGGAGTAAACGGGGAGTTTTATCCTTGCAAGCCGGACATTTTTGAGAAAACATACGATAAAGCCGATGATTCATCCGTAATGGGCTTCGGTGATGCAATCGAAGTGTTAAAACAAGGTGGGGCTGTTCGTAGAAGTGGTTGGAACGGTAAAGGTTTGATGGTATTCAAACAAGTGCCAGCTCATATCGAAAGCGACATCATCCCTAAGATGCAATCTCTTTCCCAATCAGCAAAAGACCTTATTCTGAGAAGTAAAGGATTCATTGACTATACAAGCCAGTGCCTTATCTACAATGAGAATAACGGACGTGCTGATTCATGGGTTCCGTCTATCAGTGATGTATTTGCCGAAGATTGGGAGATTGTGGAATGATTGTAACTACCGACATAGGAAACATTCTCTACCGGGATTGCAAGGCTTTCGGAATAGCCATAGTGCCGGACGGGGAAACGCTGACGGGTGAATTGACCTCTGAAAGAATCGTTATCCATACGAAGAAACAACAGCCGGGAAAGTATTGGAAGAAATCTTTTGCAGAAGTGAATCTATGTGTACCCAATTTAAGCGAGAATGAAGCGAACACAATCCGGCTTAACGAACTTGAAAGAAAGGCTGACAAGCTGCTTGATGATGTAGTAAGCACCTATGACGGTACAACCTATCGTTACTCTATCGAATCAATTGGCGCGGAAGCGGATACAGCTTTGAAATGCCATTACGTGAATGTGAGAATTTTATTTGAAGTAATAAATGTAAAACTATAAGATTATGATTTCAGCAGTAGGAATTAAGAGAATCTTGTTTGCCGACACCTCTAAGATTACGGCAGACATCACCCCCGAAATCGCCAAGACTCTAATCCAAGCGGCTATCACTGCAAAGGATGAAGTTAAGAACGTACATGGGGAAACGTGGCAGATTGAAGAAACGGAAGCTTCTGTCACAGGTTATAAAAATCAGTTGACCGGTCAGACGTACCGATATGATACTACTCCCGGGGAGTTATCCCCTTCTTTTTCTATTGGTCAGTATGACTATAAGACAAAAGCGGAACTGATGGGTGGTGAAGCTATTAAGAAAGGTGGTGATGGAGCTGATAAAGACAGTCTTGTCGGCTGGAAACGTGCTACAGGGAAAGTTGTCATCAATAAGGCTCTTTTTTGTCTTACCAATGATGATGTTTGGTTTATATTCCCGAACTGTCAGATTGTGGCTCGTGAAGCCAATACAGACAAAGCGATTGCTATCGCTGTCAAAGGATTGGTTCAAGAACCGGTAGTTGAAAATGTTTCTTCTGAATACAATTTCGACGAAACAGAAGTAAAGGCATTAACCCCTGAAGCATAAGGTAAAAAAATAGAATGATAGAGGGGCGGATATTCTGTCCCTCTTAAAATTAAAAGCATGAATAAAGGTGCACAGATTGTTTCGGCCTCGATAATCGGAGCGGATTTCGTGAATGTTACGGTTAGTGGTAAGTGTTACACTGTTTTTCCGCCGACGGTACATAAGCTGGCTGGTGCTGGTATGTTCCTTTCTGATTTTGGCGATGAACAGACAGTGCGTGATGTGATTAAAAGTATTAATGACTCTGAAAAGCTTGCACATGCTTTCTCATGGCTTGTACAAGGAAATGACAGACTATTCGATGAGTTGTCCCATGGTACATTTGATGAACTTGTGGACGCGGTTAGTGAGGCTTATTCATTAATCTCTGTTGAAAATTTTACCAAGCTATCAGTTTTAGCGAAGAACGTAGCAAGTCTGATAGCAAAACAGAAGTAATCGGAAACGATTGCCTACTCGGACAGATTGCAACGTTCATGGAAAATTTGCATCTGTCTTACAAGGAAGTGGTTTATGACATACCATATAGAAACTTAATTATCATGCAAAAGGATAAACTTCATGTCTGTTATGGTGAAAGGGTGAATAAAATCAGTGGAAAGGAATTGGCGAATCGTAGAAAAAAGAAATAAAAAGGTAAAGCCGGAGAAATCCGGCTTATTCTTGCCTTTTGAAATATTTCGATAACTCAGTCATATAAGATTGCCCAAATATAAGTTGTGTCATAATATTTATGAGATTCTCAATAAATTTTGTATCAGCGGAGCAAGAGAGTGGGTCTTCTGTAAAATATCTCCATTTAGTAAAAATATTGGCGTTTTTTGAAAGCATAGCTCTAAACTCAGATTCTTCAATATCTAATATTTGAATTATTAGCTGTTGAGTTTCGGGGTTTATTAAATCGAATAGTTTGTTTAGTAAATGGATGTTTCTGTGTTTTCTTCCATTTTGCAGAATAAGAGTTTTCAAACCTAACTCGCATACAAATGCCATTAGCATGGGTCTTCCCATTAAGTAACTGGTAAATAATTCTGTGGGACACCTTGAATTATTATATACCAAATACACCTCTAAATAAGTTTTAAATAGAAGCTTTGATTGTTCTGTTTTCTCGTTTTCCATTCTCTTATTCCTCCATCTTAAACTTTTTTCCACAGTTGGGGCAGGTGATTAATCTTTTGTATGTCCGTTCTCATCAAAATCAAACGGTAGTTCCATCTGTCCTATTTGCCGCATTTTCATCTTTTTGAAGTTATCCCAGAATTGCTTCATATTGTCTGATACCTGAAATAAGGTGATAACCTTGTTTATCTGTTTTTCAAGGTTAGGCTCCCCGATGTCAAGAGTAAGCAACTGATGGTATCGGCTGGTTCTGTTGCCGGATTCGCTTTTCGGGGTTTTCTTTTTCAGCTCGTCAAGCACACCGTTTGGCAGTTCTTCGTAAACGAACATATTGGTCCACTTTCCTATGATACCCGGTCGTTTTTTAATACCATTTACCGTATAATCCCATCCGTTCAGTCTGAATAGTTCTTTATAAAACACATCGGGAAATCGCTTCTGCCACGGGAGAAGTTCTTCTGAGATGTACGCCTTAAGTATCTTTTGCAGTTCGTCATTTTCACGCTCATATTGATAGCCGGTTGCTTCATCGACTAAAGCGACAATACCAACCTTAGAGAATCCTAGTAAGATTTTGTAGGCATTCTGCGGAACTTCTTGATTATCAGAGAAAGCGCCTCCTTGTGCTGCTTTGACGTATACATCGCAAATATCAGCCAGTATAGTAGCAGGTACTCCTTCTGAATTATTCTTTGCTGAATTTATATAAGGTATTGGTTTTGAAACGATTTCCCTTAATTCATTTGAGATATATGGCTCTAAATATTTAGCTGATAAATACTCAGGAAGGAGAGCGCCTTCTTCTTTTTTCTTCTTCCAATAAGCGCCTCCACCTTTTATTCCTAACGCATTCGCAAGACTTCTATTTACCAATACTCTTGTTCCGTCTTCTAATACTGCGCATGAAATTTTTATACCGTTTAATTCAATTTCTCCAGAATATTTTGATTTTAGCATTTTTTTCCCTCCATAATCATTCTTCTTTTCTAATTTTATAACTTCTCCGCCAACTTCTTGATATCATCCTTACTATTGATAACGTGAGTGCTATCTCCAATTCGGACAGCTCCTATAACTTCATCGGAAGATTTTTCAAAAAGGTCTGAAACTTGAACATTCAAAGCAGATGCTATTCGTTCTAATACTTCTACTGAAGGATTGCCATTTATGTGTTGACTTAATCCTACTCTGGATATTCCCATCTTATCAGCAAGCTCTTGAACAGTTGTTCCTTGCTCTTTTATAACTTCTTTTATTCGTAAAGCCATAACTATTCTAAATTATATTTTGTGCAAATATACATACTTTTAAATATGTAAAGCGATAGCTATTCTTAAATTGAGTTAATGTAAAGCGAAATATTTCTATTTTGTTTGATTATTTAAAGTGAACGGTTTACATTTGCATCGTGGTTATAAAATGATAGATATATGAAACGCTACAACTTATCTCAAATAATGAAAGACGCTCACCGCTTCTACAATAGCCGTTCAAGAATGGGCAGAACTTTTGGCGAATGCCTGAAACTCGCTTGGCGTTGGGCGAAAGACGCTATCAAGTTTGCAGAAGAAAGAGAAGTTAAGATCAAGGCTATGTTAGCCAACCAGAAGCCGGTAGAGCGTACATCTTACAATGATAGTAAGATTACTTGGTCTGACTGCTACAATTCAAATAGCCGTGGGTATATGGGTTCTCAATATTGTGGTGATTAAAGTCAGAGCAAAGTAGAAATGAATAAATAACTTAAAATATAAAGATTATGGAAACAATAGAACTAAGAGAAAGCGATAAAAGAAGAGCTGTGAATCTTAATCGCAAAAACGGTTACGGCTTGGATAGCAAACAGATGATGCGCCTTATTAACAATCATAAGAAAGGTGATGCGTACAAGTGTGCTTTGATAGAGTTTCGCTTGACTGATATAAACTTTCATCGTGAAGTTGAAATGCTGATGAACGGCAAATATGATGAATTGAAAGAAGAAGTAAAACAGTGGTAAGCAAAGAGCGCACCACCTTCACAGGCAATGCGCTCAAAATAGTATAAACACATAATGCGATTATGCGCACTATGAATTTAGTTGCAAAGATAGTATAAACACATAAAATATAGAAATTATGAATACAAGAATGTATTTTGAAAAATTGAATATAAAGCAACAACTACAATTGGTTAGATTATGTAAAGAGTTTCAGCCTTATATGTCATTTAATGAAGTTGTATTTTTAGAACTTGTTTCGGCTACAAGAGTTTATTGTGATAGAAGCGTATATCCTTTTCAAGATAATAAAGAAAAACGCTTCCGCAATATTCTAATAAATGACTTGATAGCAAAAGTAAAAGGCAAATACTATTTCAACGGCATTAAGCCCAATGGTAAGATATTAGAAAATAACCACTATCGTATTATCAATAGTTATGTGCCAAGGGTAAAAACGGCTTCATTAGGCATCAACGATATAAGAACGTATAGACCTATTGAAAAGGTCTTGTTCGTGAAACTTGTTCGGGCTTGCCGTGACTTTCTTCGGGCTAAGATGAGCAAGGAAGCGGAACAAGAGTTCTTCGAGAAGCTGAATGTGGTATATGATGCTATGGTATAATAAATATGATTATGAACCTCAAAACAAGACCACCGCCTATAATGGCTATCTTACGAGATTTTGAAAACTTAGTTATTAATCAAAAGCAACAAAAAAAATGAGTAAACGATTTGCTATTGCCATTTTGCCCAAAGAAAAGCAACAGGGGGGGGGTAAAGTATGGCTTAAAGATTGAAAATCCCTCTGCATTGGGTAATGTGTATGGATTGACCGAAGAAGAACTGAAAGAACTTCGTGGATTGATTGACAAAGTATTGACTAAATGAGTATGAAACAGGTAAAAATCAGACCGCCGCCAACAACTTCACGACAATGAAACGATTGTCGTGTTATGGTAAAACAAAAATTCTTCTCTCACACGATTATACTGTAAGTTTGCGATAAGTTTTTCACTACGGGCTGATCGTGAAGTCTGCGCACGACATTTTTTAGGTGACACAATCGGTTAGTGGTAAATTTGCAAACAGAAATAACGCAGCTATCCTAACGGCTGAAAAAGTATAAACCCCGCCATCGGATGAAGTTAGGAGCGTCCTTTGGTGGGGTTCTAATTTTAAAAACTGTGTAAAAGTATGAATAATATTCGGATTTACCAAAATGAGCAGTTCGGAAAAGTGAGAATTGCAATGAATGAGAATGACGAGCCTTTGTTTTGTTTGGCAGATGTGTGCGGTGTTATAGGCATTGCTAACGCAAGAAATGTCAGGTCAAGGCTTGAAGAAGATGATGTCCGCCAAATGGACACCATAGATTCGTTAGGTAGAAATCAACAAGTTACATTTATAACCGAAAGCGGTTTATATGATGTGATAATTCGCAGTGACAGCGAAAAGGCAAAACCGTTTCGCAAATGGGTTACAAGCGAAGTTTTGCCCTCAATCCGCAAACATGGTGCATACATGACCAGCGATACACTTGAAAAAGCTTTGACCTCACCCGATTTTCTGATTCAGCTTGCAATCAACTTAAAAGAAGAAAAACAGAAGCGTATCGAAGCCGAACAGAAGATTCAGAAAGATGCACCTAAAGTCCTTTTTGCTGATGCTGTCTCAACTTCACATCGCTCTTGTTTAATTGCTGAACTGGCTAAAATATTACAACAAAATGGGGTGAATATCGGTCAGAACCGTTTGTTTAGCTGGATGCGCGAGAATGGTTATCTTTGTCAAAAGGGTGACTACTACAATCAGCCGACGCAGAAAGCTATGAAATTGGGGCTTTTTGAATTGAAGAAAACCACCATCACCAAGCCGGACGGCTCTGTATTGGTCACTACTACTACCAAAGTGACTGGTAAGGGGCAAATTTACTTCGTAGAAAAGTTCTTAGGTAAAGATGCTGCTTAAATAATAATGCGCACCTCATTAGGTTGGGGTGCGCTTAATATGAATCTTACAAACTCCCTCCCATTGCGAGATATAAGTTTACGGCATCTTTTATTCCTTTAATCTGTTTTTGTGATATGGTTTTTATATCGTGATATTGCCTTCCAATAAATTTTATTTTTGCAGTTTTAGCATTAGAAAGTGCCTTTATTAATTCAATGTCATTATTGGAATGGATATTTTCATCACACCATTCCCATATATATCCTCCATTACCTGAATCAGTTTCTACATTATTGGGGATAAATTCATAAGCTTTATTGTCAATAGAAAATTGATATTTGCGAATGAATAACCAATCGTCAGAATAATATTGTATTCTGAGTCTAAAGTTTGATACCCCATCAATATCTTTCATAAAATAGCAATATATTCCATTCTGGTTGGTATATTGGGGAGCAGATTTTGGTTTAATCCATGTTAGTTCACGTGGGTCAAATTCGTCCTTGTTAAATGTAAATAAAGAGGATATTTTTTTTACTGTTATAGAATCAATAGGATTTTGTTTTTCTTTTTTTATGTCCGATATTGTTTTTCCAATGTTATCATCTAAAGACATAACATTATTTTTTATATTGTCAAGGGTTGATTGGTTTATATACGGATTTACTTTTTCACCGTTTGAGTTGTACAGTGAGAATTTTATCGGAATATTAACAAACTCTATTCCTTGATTAGTCATATCTTTATAAACTTTTTGAGAAATGCAAAATTTTTGATATGCTTCTAAATACGCAAGGGAATCATTCTTTGAGCTTATCGTCTTAGGTTCCTCCTCCTTCTCATTGTAAGAGTTGCTGAATAATGACTTTTCTTTAACCGTTTCCACATATTTATATGACTTATTGCAACTTGAAAAAGCAAATATTGACAATATCAGAAGCAGTGTATTTTTCATGACAGTACATTTATTAACTTAAACGTTTGCAAAAATATCTCAAAAATCAATCATTTCCAATTATTTCACGACAATTCTACCAATGTCGTGCATCTGCCATCTTAGAAATAGCAAAATAGGTTATCAATATCTACTTTCACAATTATTTTAGCACAATCGGCTAATTGTGTGTTTTTCGTTGATAAAAAACATCTATGAAAGCTTGTATTTGTGGTAAATTTATCAAGTAAAATAAGAAATATCAAACCTTTCGTCTATTGTCACGAATTTAATGAAAGAAAATTCTAAAAAGGTTTGGATATACCGTAAATTTGAGTAATAAATAATTGAAAATTAGAATAAAATGGGAAAGCTCGTATTTCGTGTGGCTTCGGATTGGCAAGAGGTCGTAAGATTAAGAACAGAGATAGAAAAGTTGAAACAAACGCTCCTTTCTATGGATTCAACTCAATCCCCTGATACATTTAAAAAGTTAAATGTTCAATTAGGAGAAAGTACTAAGAAAATGAATATCCTTATTTCTGATGCCGCCAAAGCTGGGGCAACAATGGAAAACGACTTCAAAAAGGGTATTTATGACGGTGAAAAAGCAGTCAATTCCCTATCCGAAGAAATCATCAAACAAAAAAACATCATACGTGAAACGCAGAATGATGTTTCAATGCTTACGGAGCAATATAAGAAGTTAGGAAAATATGACCCTAAAAGACAATCTTTATCGGATGAATTAAATCGTGCAAAAGCGGCATTAAGAGAACAAAAGTATGCTCTTGGTGAATTACAATCACAACAGGCTCTTGCGAGATTATCTACCAAAGCTCTAAAGGATGAATACGCTTTGTTCAAGGATGAGAGCAAGGCTGTTATAACTACCAATGATGGGGTTGGAGTATCATTTAAGAAGATGCTTGCTACTATTGGGGGAATTGCTATGTTGAAACAAGTTGCTTCAAATGTTGTTTCAACTGCCGGGATGTTTCAGAAATATGAATCTGTGCTAACCAATGCCCTGGATGGTAGTTCAGATAAGGCGAAAGCATATTTGTCTGATATAAATAGTTTTGCTGCTAAAACAAACTTCCAGCTTGATGAACTGACGGATGATTTTATAAAGTTCGTCAATCGTGGTGTAACTCCTTCGATGGATGCCATGAAAAGAATGGGAGATTTCACAAATACCGTAGCTAAGCCGTTCGACCAATTAACGGAAGCAATACTCGACATAAATAATCCTGAACGCTGGAAAGAATTTGGTGTTCGGGTTCAAACAGAAGGGAATAAGGTTAAACTCTCGTTCCGTGATATGACGGTAGAATGCGACCGAACGGTTGAATCTGTAATGAAAGCTGTTGAACAATTTGGCTCAATGAAAGGCGTTGAAGGTTCTACGGAAGCTATTTCAAAGACGATTGAAGGGCAAATGTCAAACCTTGAAGACACAATAACTACTGCTTTGGCTGAGATTGGACTTGCTAATCAAGGTTTGATTTCAGGAAGTATATCTGCTGTCGATACTATCGTTAAGAACTATGACATTATAGGTAAGAGTGTATTGTCTCTTATCGAAATTTATGGTGTTTATCGAGCTGGGTTACTGATAAATACTATTGTTGAACAAGGTTCTGTGAAGTCTATATGGGCAAAGATTACTGCAACTAAAGCTGCTACCATTGCCCAAGCTGCATATAACAAGGTTCTCGCAATGAATCCCTATGTAGCAGTTGGCATGGCTGTTGTTTCACTCGGTGTTGCTGTATATACATTGGCAGAGCATACAACTTATGCTGAAAAGACGGCTCGTTCTGCTGCTGAGTCAATGGAGAAAATGAAAAATGCTTCTGAAAATCTAAAAAATAAGATAAATGAATTACTTAGTGTAATCAGAGACGAAACTTCTACTCAATACAAAAAGGCAGATGCTTATTTGAATCTTCAAAATATACTACCGGAAGTCTTCAAAAACATGGATATTGAGAAGATAAAACTAATGGATAAGCTTTCTTTATTGGAGAAAATAAACAAGGCATCTGATATGAGAGAGATTGTTGGGGCTAAAACGAATGTTGTCTTAGCTCAAAAAGAGGTTGATAAAATAAACGCTTTAATAGCTGCAGATTCTCAAAGAGGTACATATTCAGGACAATATGAAATTCAACTATCAGATGCTAAATCTAAACTTGAAGCAGCTAAAAAGGTGGTAGCTGATATTGAAAAGATACAGATAGAGGCTAACAAGCAAAAAGAAAAAGATGATAAGAAAAGTGTTGTTAAGAATAAGGAACATTGGACTAATCAGAAGAAAGAAGCTGAAACCGCCTTAAACTCCATTGCATCCTCTCAAAAGAAATTAATGGATGCCGGTAACTTCAAAGGAATAGATGCAGACGTAGTAAAAAGCTACAAGGATAATGTCAAGAAGCTAAAGGAGGCAGAAAAAGAACTGAAAGTCTATGATTCTTCCAAACAAGAGAATCAATCCGAAAAGCTCCGTAAGCAAACTGACAAATACAATGTTCTTCTTGACAAGCAGGCATTGGAGCAAAAGCGTTCTGCCGAAGACTTGCAGATGAAGGTTGATGAAGCCCGTATCAAAGCAATGGATGAAGGTTCTGCCAAAACAATAGCTGAAATGGAACTCAACTTTGAGAAAGAAATGCAAGCCATCGACCGGCAGAAAGAAGATGCTTTACGAAAGAAGATTGATGATTCTCGTGCTGCATGGGAAGCCAACCCGAAAAACAAAGGTAAATCTTTTGATGCTACTGAAATTGAATTATCTGATGATGAACAGAAGTATTTCGATGAACTGTATAAAGCTACTATTGCCAACAATGAGAAGACATACAGTGATTTAGCCGATAAATACCAGTCTTATACAGATGAACGTCTTGCTATTGAAAAGAAGTTCAATGATGATATTGCCGTATTACAGGAAGCTCGGAAAAAGGCGGAAGCAAAAGGTGATACCGATGAAGTAGCCAAGATTGACCGAAGTATTGAAAAGCGTACTGAAACCAAGAATGAAGACGTGTTTAAGCTTGATGCTGAGCAGTTCAAAAAAAGTATGGACTGGGAACAAGTCTTTGGCAACCTTGATAAGGTTTCTACCGATACTTTGAAAAAATTGAAGGCAAATCTGAAAGGCTTTATTTCTGCCCAAAAGAACTTATCTCCTGAGAATCTGAAAGAGCTGGTAGATGCAATCGAGCGGATTGATGATAAGGTTTCAGAACGCAATCCGTTTGAATCTATGTCTGCTTCCTTTAAGTCACTCAAAGAAGCCACGGACGCACAGCATGAAGCGCAGGAAGCGTATAACAAAGCTCTGAAAGAAGGTACTGATGAGGAAAAGAAGAATGCCAAAGCCGCCCTTGAAAGTGCAAAGAACAGCAAGCAGAAAGCCCTATATGAAGCCACGGATGCTTTACATAAAGGAATTAATGAGATAGGGCAATATGTGGATGCCGGTAATGAGGTTATCGGTATCATGGAAACACTTGGAGTAAAGACGCCGGAATGGTTGGAGGGAACAATGTCTGGTTTTGGTGAGATGCTGAACGGACTTGGAAATATCGACTTGATGAAGCCTATGTCTATCATCACCGGTAGTCTACAAACCGTTAAAGGGGCTTTGACTTCTGTTATTTCTTTGGGAGGATTAATACCGGGTTTGGATGGTGCCGATTATTCTCACTATAACGAGATGGTCGAGGAATATAACAAACTCAATGAGATATGGGATGAGCTGATAGACAAGAAGCTGGAATACATCAACACATCCTACGGAGCAGAAGCGGACAAGGTAGGCAAAGAGGCTCTTGAACTTGTCAACAAGAGCATTGAGGCGTACAGAATACTTGGGCGTGAACGATTAAACTCCGGTGCGTCTGCCGGTTCTCATTCCATTGGCAAGCGCATGGCAAAGAACACCTCGTCAAGCGACTGGCAGGACATCGCCAGAGCGCTCGATATGTCTGTCAAAGACGCCAAGGATTTTATAGGTACCGGACGCATGACGGGATTGTTTGACCTGACTACTGAACAGTTGGAGAAACTAAAGTCAGAAGCGCCTACTTTTTGGGCTAAATTAGATGGCGATGTGAGAGATTATCTTGATAAGATTATCGAGGGGGAGGAACGTATTGAGGAAATCCATAATCAGATAAACGAGCAGCTTACACAGACTACATTCGATGGTGTGTACAGTAATTTCATAGATACCCTTATGGACATGAAAGCGTCGTCCAAAGATGCAGCCGAGGATGTTTCGGAATACTTCATGCAAGCTATGCTCTCCGAGCAGATAGGCACGCTTTATCAGGACAAGCTAAAGAAGTGGTATGAGAAGTTTGCAAAGGGTATGGAGGATGGTTCTTTGACGGAATCCGAAAGAAATGCGTTGAACAACGAGTATATGGGCTACATTGAAGAAGCGATGAAGCTCCGTGACGAGCTTGCCGCAGCCACCGGATATGACAAGATTTCGCAAGAATCAACATCCCAGTCTTCAGCTTCCAGAGGGTTCGGTACTGAAATGACACATGAAGATGCAGGAGAATTAAGCGGTAGGTTTACTGCTCTGCAGATAGCAGGAGAAGAGATAAAGAATCAAAATATCATTCAATCTCAATCGCTTAATTTACTAACAGTAAAAGCTGATGCTCTACTTTCCATAAATACGGAAACAAGGAATATCGCTGATGATACGCGAGATTTGATAGCACAATCTTATCTTGAATTGGTACAGATTTCGGAAAATACAGGAGCTATTGTAAAACCAATCATTCAAATTCAGAAAGATATGGCAGAAGTGAAAAACAATACATCTAAATTATAAACTATGTCAGATTTATTGATAAATACCCAAGACGCCTACACAACATGGGGGGTAAGAATGGGAGAGGGCTTTCTTGATGTACTTGGTGCATCATCACCCATGAAAGAATTTATAGAGAATAAGTCCCGGTTAGAACATGGAAAACGTGTGATAATCAATAATCCTAAAGTCGATGAGAGGGAAATAACACTTTCTTTTACAATTGAAGGAAACTCCCAGTCCGATTATCAATCAAAGAAAAAAGCTTTCTTCGATGAGCTTTATAAGGGCAAAGTTGATATTCAAGTCCCGGCTAATAGTAGCGAGATTTATCATCTGATTTATCTCGGTAAAAGTATCACTTACGCACAGGGTTTAGACCGAACTTTCGGAAAAATTTCAGCCAAGTTCAACGAACCGAATCCGGCAAACAGAACCTAATTCACGACATTGGTTCTATTGTCGTGTATGTGAGTGCTCAAAATTGGGCACTCTTTTTTTTATCTCCGAACTTTGAAGGCGTGGAACAAATTGAACTAAAAGACATATCCGGTGCTATCCTGCTTACAACTCTGATTAACGAAGGCTGCAAGCGTAAGTTTACTCTTATGGAGGAGGACTACATCACGTTAAAGTTCTCCTTGGAGAGTCCTATATTCTTCAAACTTGGTTCATACGTGGAGTGCGACTTCGGGCTGTTCGAGGTGTGCGATTTGCAGAAACCGGTATTCAACACCGATACCGCCGGCTATGACTATGAGTTGCAGCTTGACGCCCACTACTGGAAATGGAAAAACAAAATCTTTAAATATACCCCCGAAGTGGCCGGGCAGGAAGCGTCCTGGAATCTCACCGCTTCACTTGATGTTCAAGCCGGTATAGTCCTTAGAAATTTAAAAGCTCTTGGTTACAAATACAAAGGACAAGATTTTGTTTTCTCCATTGACAGCACTGTAGAGAATAAGGCGCTACTGATGACTTATGACAACATCAACATTCTTGACGCCTGCTTCTCTATGGCAAAGAAATGGGACTGTGAATGTTGGGTGACAGAGAACATCATCAACTTCGGAAGATGTGAATACGGCACTCCGGTTGACTTTGAGATAGGGGACAATGTGGTGGAGATGACAAGCTCTGAGAGCAAGAGTACATACGCTACCCGTATCTATGCTTTCGGCTCTACCCGTAACATTCCGTCAAACTATCGTCCAGTGGATGAAAGCATCGTGGTTAATGGAGTTGTACAAAAGCGTCTCATGCTTCCCGAAGGAACTCCGTACATAGACGCATATCCCGATATGTCCACCGAGGAAGCTGTAGAGCAGGTGGTTGTGTTTGACGATATATATCCTCGTACTGACGGTCATATATCAAAGGTCATCACCTATACAGACACAGTGAATAATGAGGATGGAACTCAGACCACCGAAACTTTCTACCAATTTACCGATGCCGGAATAACATTTTCAAAGGACTACATTCTTGAGGGTGAGGAATTGCATATAATCTTCCAGTCCGGCTCTTTGAACGGTATGGATTTCGGAGTGACTTTTAATCCGATGGGAGAACCGGAAAAGAATGAGGACGGTTCATGGAATCCGAAAGCCCAGCTTTGGGAGATTGTCGCTAATGAGGATTATGGTCGCAAATTACCTGATGATGTCTTAAAACCCAAAGAGGGGGATACTTATATATTATATGGGTGGGACAGCTCCAAAATTGCGGATTTGGGGCTTGTGTCGGCCGCGGAACAAGAGCTTAAGGAGAAGGCTGAAGAGTACGTTGCCAAGTCCAGGATAGACCCCAATACATATTCCTGCACAATGATGTCGGACTATATGTATGGGCTGGATGAGGGAGGCAATCAGAACCCGGATTATGCAAAGCATTTTGATGTAGGGGATAAGGTAAACCTAATCAATTCCGCATTCTTTGAAAGCGGAAACCGTCAGTCCAGAATCATAGGATATGAATGCAGCCTTGATAAGCCGTATGACAGCCCGGTATATACAGTAGGAGAAACGGCGTCCTATTCCCGGATAGGGGAGCTGGAAGAGCAAATAGAGAATATTACCTTGAAGGGACAGACATACACCGGTGGAGGTGGAAGTGGTATATATGTTATTGGTACGAATGACACTACATCCCCTACGAACAGAAATGTGTATTCGGCTTTACGCGTTCTGCAATCATTCCTTAGCAAGACCACCAACGACCGCACCCCCTTCAAACTGGAAGTAGGAGACAAGCTCACCGCGGAGAAGGGACTGCAGATAAGCAAGAACTTCGTTTCCGGCATTATAGGGGGAAGCGGCGGCTCCATCTACTTGGACGAGAACGGCAAGGTTGTTATCGAGACGGACAAGGCAATATTCCGTGAGGAGCTTATTGTTCCTCAGATTACCTTCAACTGCATAGACGTTATATCGGGTGACAAAGCTAATACGTTCGCCTACGGAACGATAAAGACGGTGGACACGGAAAACCGCATTGCAACCCTTGACCTCCTGGAAGGCCAATACGGCACTCTTCATGTGAGCGACATATGCAGGGGAATCTTCCATAACATAAACGGAGGCAACACCGACAAGGATACGCTTGGTGCAAACGGGTTCATCGAGTATTCCGGTTTCGCCACATCCTACTTTACTCCGGCCAATATACTGGAGAACGAGGCGGGAAGCATGAAGTTCGAGTACGAGCTGCAGGTGGGTACGAACGTTCATCCGATGCCGGGCATGAACTTCTTCGCATACGGCAACTTCACCGACGAGGACCGCCAGGACATTACATACGAGAACAGATACTACACCCGTCGTATTACCCACGTCAACAATTGGGTGATAGACCCGGAGACGAACATAGAGATGCAGGTCGGAAAGCTCAACGGTCTTTCCATCGGCGGCATGGACTTCTCCGGATATTCGTTCTACGGCAAGAATGTGTATATCTCCGGCACGATAGAGCGCCTGAAGCCCAACGGCACGCCCGCCAAGGACTTGAGCTATGAGGGCCCGTGGGAATCCGGCAGAAAATATGACTACTACGACAGCGTGACCCATGACGGAAGCACATGGGCCTGCATGAACAAGAACGGTTCGTCAGCCGAGCCGGGCACGAATAATGACTGGCAGAAGATAGCCTCCAAGGGTGACAAGGGCGACCCCGGTGAATCGGCAGTATTCGCAGACCTCACCAACGAGATGGACAATATCACCCTTACCAATGACGGCAAGGTGTACCAGGACACGTCGATAGACACGGTTGTATGGATGAGCTATGGAACAAAGAAGAGACCCTCACCGGCATAACTTGCACGCTCCCTGCCAATGTCACCGAGACGCACGATGTTTCCACCGGAGAGATAACCTTCAGTGTCAAGCAGGGCGTGGCTCTGGACGGCAGGAATTCCATTCCCATCGCGTTGACCGCCACCTACGGAGGGAAGACCTATACCGGACAGCTTACATTCACCCTGGCAGGTGTCAAGGGCGGTGCCGATGCCATTCTTTACCGGCTTGTCCCGAGCGTATCTGCTGTGATAAAGGATGCCGACGGCAATCTCAATGTAACTTCCGTATCATGTACGCGGTTGAAGTCCTCGGTTTCCGGCGGCACGGCTGAGACCGGGGTAGGCGATTTGAAGTATTCTCTTGACGGTGGAGCAGAAGTTTCAATCGGAAACAATGCCGGAGTACCCGTATCAAGCTTCCAGAAGAGCATTAAGTTCATATTCTACGTGGACGGTACGATAGTTGATGTGGAGACGATACCTCTTGTAGTGGACGGTAAGGACGGTGCCCAAGGTCCCCAAGGTGTTCCCGGTCCTGCCGGAGCTGACGGGAAAACCCTATACACATGGATAAAATATGCGGATGACGCGCAAGGTGGGGGTATAAGTAACAATCCTACCGGAAAGGCATATATAGGTTTCGCCTACAATAAGGAGACCGCTACGGAAAGCAATAACCCCTCCGACTATACGTGGAGCGATATAAAGGGGGAAGACGGTATACCGGGTGCTGCCGGTGCCGACGGAAAGACCTATTACACATGGGTTGCCTATTCGGACAATGCGGACGGAACGGGCATGTACCAACAGCCTAAAGATACGACTAAATATATCGGTATAGCAGTCAACAAGGAGACCGCCACGGAAAGCAACAATCCTTCCGACTATACATGGTCAAAATTTAAGGGGGAAGACGGGCAAAGTGTGTCCTCTATGGGCAGATGGTACACGGGGCTTATCGTGCCCAAATTGGGAATCGTCACAATGGGAGGAAGCACCTTCTGTGCGAAAAAGGAGACTACGAACCCTCCATTATGGACCACAACAACCAGTGACGGAAGACGCATTACCCAGACGCAGGACGGTGGAAAGACATATGGATATATTTTATCCGGTGAACCCAATACGGAGGAATACGACTTGCTTGTCCAGAGTGGAAAGGACGGGAGCGACGGTACCGATTACGAAAGAGTGTTTATCCATACCACGGAGGAAAACCGCCCCTCCACCCCGGCGACTTCACAGACGGATGATTACATCCCTTCCGGCTGGCATGATGACCCCATCGGCGTTTCCGAATCCCTGCCTTTTGAATGGGTGAGCGAGAGGAAGAAGAGAAACGGCATATGGAGTAATTTCAGCACACCTGCCCTCTGGGCTAAATATGGATTTGATGGCATTGATGGCGCAGAAGGTGTGGCTGGTACGAGTATTGTATGGAAAGGTGATTTCTCGTCCGCTCCTTCCTCTCCTCAGAACGGTTGGGCGTACAAGAACACGACCGACAAGAAGTCGTATGTATATCAAGACGGCCAGTGGTATCAAATGACCATTGACGGAATTGACGGAAAGAACGGAAAGGACGGACTGAGCATCGTATGGAAAGGCGACCTACAGTCTCCACCTTCCAATCCTCAAATCAACTGGGCATATAGGGACACCAATAACGGTCGTGTATACATATGGAACGGGACAGCATGGTCATTGATGGTCGTTGACGGCTCGGACGGTGCTGCCGGTGCAGCCGGCTCAAACGGATTGAGCGTGTTCATAACTTACAATGACAGCACTTCCCAGCCTTCTGTTCCTACGGGAAACGGTACTACCGGGGGCTGGCATACGAACGCTACAAGCGGAGCCATATGGATGTCACAGAAGGTTGCTTCGTCCGCAAATGATGGGACATGGGGCACGCCGATTAAAATCAAAGGCGATAAGGGTGATAGCATAACCTCTATGGGCAGATGGCATACGGGGCTTATCGTGCCGAAGCAGGGCGTAGTTACCATGGGAGGCTCATCATACATTGCCAAGAAGGAGACTACCAACCCGCCACAGTGGACTGTTACAACAAGTTCCGGTCAGCGAATCAAGCAGACCCAGGACGGCGGCAAGACCTACGGGTACATACTTTCTGGTGAGATGAATTCCGCGGAGTATGACTTGCTTGCTTCAAAGGGAGAAGACGGAAAACCTGGTGCTGACGGGAAACCCGGAGCTGATGGCAAGCCTGGGGAAAAAGGAGAGCAGGGCATCCAAGGCTGCATCATCCGGCATTCCGAATGGGCTGTGGGTGTGACTTACCGCAACGACGAAGCTCTGACAAGCGGCACCCGTTATGTGGATGTTGCCATGATAAGGAATCTGGCTACCATCGACGGATGGGACGTGTACAGATGCAAGACCACGCACACAAGCTCCACATCTAACAAACCCGGGAACACTACCTACTGGGAGAAGTTGAGCAACGTGGGGCCCATATTCACGTCACTCATCATATCACCGAGTGCACACATCTCATTTATGCAGAACAACCAGTTGCTCATTATGAAGAGTGACGGGAAGACTGTGACAGCAGGTCTGTCTGGTTCGGAAGAAGGGAGCAAGGTACGCATATGGGCAGGCTCCGCGACACCCGACAACGCTCCGTTCCGAGTGACTGAGAGCGGAAAAGTAATCTGCATGAATGCGGAGGTTCATGGCGATATAAATGCTACAAGCGGCACGTTCAAAAATGTCTCCTCTCCCAATGGGGCATTCAAGATAAATGAGAATGGGGATGTGGAATTAGTCGGTAAGATTTCCACTTCGTTGAATGGCACTCGCATTGAACTGGACCCAAGTTCCAACAGCATCAAGATGTATAACCAAGATAATAATGAAGTAGGGAATATTTCTTTCATTACCGAATCTATCGGGGGGGTTACTAATTATTACCCTCGATTAATGCTCAGAAGGTATTCTGGAAGTAAAGAGGTCGGGAGACTTGATATGTCAGGTACATCCGTGAATGGTTATTCAACGGTTGGAACCGACGCACTAAGCTTTACATTGGGACCTATCGGGTTAGTTTTCTCTGTTAACGGGCAAGTAACTAATTCATATCCAAACAAATAATTGATTATGAAAAGAATAAATTTTGAACGGTTTGAGATTTACACGAATGTGACCATGCAGAACTGCATAACAAGGGACATTCGGGAGGATTTTGCCGACACAATCATGCAGAACCTCAATAGGGCGCGTGGATATGCGCTTATGATGAAGGTGTTTCAAAGCAATGGAGAGACGGAGTTCTCTGACGAGGAAATAGCTCTGATTAAATTCATTGCGGACAATTACGGGAACATCTCTTTGTCCATGTCTATAGACAAGAATGTAAAGGAATTAAACGATAATGAAACAAGAAAGGAGGAACAACAATGATTTTGCAAGCAGACGGAGGGCACTACCTTACACAAAGTGCGGATGTGCCCATAGATGAAAGGGTGTTCGGGAATACGGCGTATATCAGCGATTCTTCGGAGGCTTCCAAATATCGCCAGGTATCCGAAGCCGAGAAGGAGCGCATGCTAAATGCCGGAACGATATTGGACCCGTCCGACTTGTCGGATGAGTACCTGGACAAGGTGGACACGCTGCATGAGATTATCAAGGAGAACATCAACACCGCAGGTCTGACGGTTGAGGAGAGCCTTAAGCATAAGGAGTATTTCCCAAAGTGGGATGAATTGATTGGCAAGACTGAGCCAATCGGATTCATGTTCTCCTACGAAGACACTTTGTATGAGGTAATTCAAGAGCATGAATTTGCCAGCCAGTGGGTGCCGGGTGTGGGTACGGAATCCCTCTACAAGGTTGTCCAGATTGAAGCGTCCGGCACGAAGGAGGAACCGATAGCCTGGAAGCAGGGAATGGAGCTATTTAACGGCAAGTATTACACCGACAAGGATGTGCTTTACTTGTGCATCCGTGACAGCGGTATGGGAATGTCTTTTGACCTTGCCGACTTGGTGTCCGGTGGTTTTGTGGAAGTGGTCGAGGAATCTTCCGAAGACACTGTTCTATAACAAGGGAACTTGTTCTTTTTCCGGCTTTCCCGATGCCGTTAATTCGGGAATTTATTTAAACAAAAACGAGTTAATTATTAAAATGTTAAATTAGGGTATCATGTTTTTAAAGCGGATGCCCCTTAAATATAAGAATATTATGGCAGATGATATTAGAGAGAATGCAATGGGTGGCGGTACTCCGAAACGGTTGCGTGGGTTGGCTGCGAATGGTAACAGTATTAGTCCGACAATTCAAGAGGTAATGAATGCAATGGGAATATATACCTATAGCTTTACATTGGCAGCGAATGAAGAAAAAGACCTTGGTGACTTGGGGTACGGTATGTATTTACTTACATCACCAACGATTGGAATATCTGCTATATTTATCTGTAGTTCCTATCCGAGTTGCTTTGTATCAGATGGAAATAAAAATACTTACTGTGATTATACTGATGGGACTAAGAGTGTTGTTTTTGGGCGAAAAGAATTGAATGGGAACTTCTTTATCAAAATTAGCAGAGACGCTGATATAAGAATAAAAAGAATTACTATATAAAAAGTAAACATTATTGGCTCATTTTACTTTCATCTCAAATATATAATGTACATGACAAATAATGTTTTAGGTTATGCCCGTTCTGACCGAGATGGCCGGAACGGGTAATAAATATCATTATCAGATTAGGTAAGAGTTACTGACTTCCAATCGCTCCAAGTAGAACCATTATAGAATGAACGGATAAATAATCTCAGTGTTGAACCTGGCACTGAAAATCTTTGTATAATCCAATCTTCAGAATAAGGTATTGTTTCTAATATTGCTATTGTATTCACTGGAGCATTGATCCATTTGGAACTGCCTATAATACAACCTGATTTAATCTCATTACAATCGTATGGTTCATTTTTGTTTCCCAATACAAGAGCTGATAAAAAATTACTTTTATGCACTTTCCCTTGGCTATTCCCTCTTTCCACGTACACATAATCCATACTTGACCATATCGGAAACTGATTCATTGCTATATCCTGCTTCTCTGCCATACTTCTGTACATTTAAGGGGCAAAGGATTCGGCAAGAAATAGAAGGGTGCAATGAAGCTGTCAGATTAGGTAATTATTTGATATGCTAAATTGATATTTTCCTTATTATTATACTAAGTACATAAGAGCCATTGTTTTTGATAAAGAAGTTCCCATTTGTTTCCTTTCGCCCAAATACAATTCGCTTGGTCGCATCTGCATAATCGCAAAATTCTTTTTGTCCTACATCGGATGCAATACATTCCTTGGAAGAACCACAAACAAATATAGCAGAGGTTCCTACGGTAGATGATGCAACTAAGTACATGCCGTATCCCAAGTTACCAAGGTCTTTTTCTTCATCTACTGCCAGCGTAAGGCTAAAGATGTATATTCCCATTGCCTTCATTACCTCTTCCAATGTCGGACTGATGCTATTGCCATTCGCTGCCAATCCACGCAGCCGTGCCGGAATACCCCCAGCCATCGCATTCTCTCTGATATCATCTGCCATAATATTCTCACATTTAAGGGGCGAATCCTCCGGATTATGAAAACTTCATGTTCGACGCTTTATTAATTGCAGATAAATTCTTACTTTTAAAGGAGAAAAACAAAAGACTATGAATTACGGTTATATCAGAGTGAGCAGTGAGAAACAGACCGTTGAAAACCAGCGGTACGAGATAACTGAATACTGCAAGCGCAAGGGGCTCATTATAGATAAGTGGATTGAAGAGAGTGTGTCTGGTGCCAGGCATCCCAATGTGCGGAAATTAGGCAAGATACTGAATACGATAGACCAAGGCGATACCATATATGTTACGGAACTTTCAAGGCTTGGACGCTGTGCGTATATGGTTATAGCTATCATATCTCATTGCCTGATTGCCAAAGCCAATATTGTGGAAATCCGCGATGACAAGCTTATTAAAGATGATTCAGATTCTGTGCAAGATACTTTTTTAAAGGTTTTATTTGCTCAAAGGGAACGAGAAGATATATCAAGGAGAACCAAAGCCGGACTTGCCAGGCGGGTAGCCATGGGGATGAAGCTTGGACGAAAACCTGGTGTTCAGAACTCTCATTATAAATTGACTGGAAAGGAGCGGTTAATAAAAAAGATGTTTGAATACGGCTATTCAAAGGCTGCCATCTGCAGAAGGCTACAATGCAATCCGGTTACTTTGGATAGGCACCTTATCAGAATGTGTTATTTTTTGCCTTGCTATTGAATTCTATATTGAGGGGATTCGATGGATGCAGAAGGACCAAAACGGGAACAATAGAAAATGCTAATCCTCAGAGTCCTCAAATTCTGAAAGATGAGGGAAAATAGAAGTAGCCCCACTATCAACGAGAATTTTGGATATAAGTCTACATATCCATATGAATGATATGAATCCTCCCATTGTCAACAGTGTTATTAAAGCGATGTCAATAAAGTCTTTCATGCCAAGAAGGATCTACCTTTGTTATCTTTCTCTAAATCATCAATCATCCTTTTCTTGAATTCTTCATATTTGTGGTCCCAAAAAGTCTCAGTTGGATTTGTTGGGTTAGCACCTTCTCTTCCGGCATATCCAAATAAGAGAATTATAGCGAGAATGAATATATCAACGAATAAGTATTCCATATAACCTTTTCTTTTTCACAAAAATAGCCAGGCAGTCTCACATTTTGTCTGCTATTGGTGAATGCCATCCATTCACCTTACCTATTAGGCATATTATCCCGGTAATTGCCATGATGAATAATAATATGCAAAGTAGTGCAACCATTTTTGTTAACTTTTTATTTTTCACAAAGATAGCGATTTATTTTTTCTTTGCATAAAATATTCCTATTTTTGTCCTAAACCAAGAGCTTAGTGGCGACTTATGTTGTCATCGAGCTCTTTTTTTATGTCCTTTTCCGAGGTTGTGGAAGCAATTACTTTTGCTGTCACGTAATGTCAGTGGAAAATTGTAAGTCAACAACTTGTTTGATTTCGTCTGATGTACATTTGTGCGGTGTCAGACAAAGAAATGGTTATTAGTGGATTATTAAATGAATTGGTGAAATGGATGTGAATGATTGGGTTATGTTGGTGACTGCCCTCGGTGGCATCGAAGGTTTCAAACAGCTTATTAAGTGGTGGATGTCCCGTAAGACTAACGCGCGTATTGAGGACGCACATGCTGATGTCGAGGAGTTCAAAGCATTACGGGAGTACAACGAGTTCCTGCAAAAGCAGCTTTCCGATAAAGAGCAACGGTTTGTGGAGCAGACTGACCGGCTCCGTAAGGCACAGGATGAGCTGTTTACACTGAAGGAGGCTAATTCTGACCTGAAACTGGAACTGGCACTGAAACGGTGTGAGAGGAAGAAGTGCGGTGACCGAGAACCGCAAAATGGGTATTAATTGAATAAGGAGGAAAATGAAATGGCGAATGTGAATCAACTTGCACCGTTTATCCTAAAGTGGGAAGGCGGTTTTGTGGATGACCCTCAAGACCTTGGAGGTGCTACGAATATGGGTGTGACTATCGGTACGTGGAAATCATGCGGCTATGACAAGGACGGTGACGGTGATATAGACGTGGATGACCTGCATCTGTTAACTCGTGAGGATGTCGTTAACCGGGTGCTCAAGCCGCATTATTGGGACAGATGGAAAGCTGACGAGATTAAATCGCAATCAGTTGCTAATATATTGGTTGATTGGGTGTGGGCATCCGGTGCGCATGGCATTAAGATACCTCAACGCTTGCTTGGTGTAGCTGTGGATGGCATTGTAGGCCCCAAGACCATTGCTGCGGTGAATGCCAGGAATCCGCGTGAGTTGTTCGACATGATTAAGATTGCACGGTTCGACTTCATCGAGGATATATGCCGCTCTCGTCCGACCAATAATAAATTTAAGAGAGGCTGGATGAATCGGATTAACGCTTTAAGGTTTGAGGAATGAAAAGGTTACCGTGGATATTAATAGTCTTGCTGGTGATTGCTTGCGTGGCGGCTTGGTTCCGCCCGCGCGAGCAGCCTCCGGCAGAAATCAGAACTGAGACGAAGATAAAGACGGTTGTCAAGGTAGATACGATGCTTATCTCTGCGCCGATGGCTGTGTTCTGGCGTTTCGTGCCGGATGATACGACACGGGTAGGTGATACGCTGCTTAGACGTAAACAAGTGGTATATAGAGACAGTTCGTATCGTGCTGTGGTAAGTGGATATGTAGACCCTCGGCTGGATAGTTTGCAGGTGTTTCCTAAGACTGTGTATCAGACGGTGACGAATGATATATACCATCCGGTCGTCATCAAGTCGAAGAAGAAACGGTGGGGATTTGGTTTGCAGGCAGGGTATGGCTATCCGGGTGGTTTTTATGTCGGTGGTGGGGTGAGTTATAATTTGTTTATGTGGTAGGAAAACTATACCTTTGTTGCTGTAGTAGTTTTACTTATCATTTTTTGATAAGTGGGCCCGGCTTCCGTCGGGGCTTTTCATATTTATAAAAGAAACGGTATTTGCTTGTTTCAATGAAAACGGAATTGATAGAGAATATAGGTTTTACAAAGGAGGAATACAATGCCAGGACTTTGGGTGAGGATGTTGCCTCCTTTGATGAATTCATAAATGCGATAGTCGCATTTGTGGAAGAAAGTGGCGGCAGTTTGGAGGATGCCGTTGATATGGCGAACGACGCGTATTTTCAATTATAAATGATTATATAAAGTAGCTATGGCAGAAGAAAGTAAATATGCTTACGACGAGGAATCCGTCAAGGCTATAATCGAATGGGCACAAACAGCCCAATTGCCCAAGGAGGCGACATTAAGTGAGGCAGAACATATTTTTGACACCTCTATGTATGTTAATGCGAATATCTGCGATATTAAGCAGCACTATCCGGATGCTTTCTACAATCCGGCCATTGATAGATTGTATCGGTTGAAGGAATTTGTAGAAGGGGCGACTGGATAAGCTGCCCGTTTTTTGTTTTTCATTAAGACTTCATACTTTTGTACTATGACCTATAAGGAAGCTCAATCATATTTGAACCGTATCAGGAAATTTGCTATTGGAGCATCGGTAAGAGGACGCATAATAGAACATCTTTCCATTGGACCTACCGATTGGGAGGAAATGACTGGATTTATGAATCTCCGTATTCGGAAAGGAGAGGAAGCTGCCTTAATGGAATATGACAGTCTGGGTAAGAGCCTTTCTGTATATGGAGTATCAGTCAAGGATAGTGGTGGAATTCCACATTGGGAGATGACCATTATGGATAGCTGGGAGTTGACATTGACAAATTAATATAAAAAATCCCCGTAGCGACTCAACTACGGGGATGGTGTCAAATAACAGAGTATCAATATGAGATACTAAGTGAGCCTATTCCATTACAGATAAATCATCGTCAACTTCATACTGATTGCAGCCAAAAGCCGCACACATTAAAATAAAACGTTCTTTTATACCTAATCCAGTATATCTGTCTACAGCTCCGCTGCCTTTTGCATGAAGTCCTGCTGCGTATTTATCTATCTGAACTTTATTCATTAAATCTACATGAGTTTTACGGGCAAGTTTACTGCTTGCAATCTCATATATGGATTTGTACTCATTTGTTCCCAATGCCGCACTAAACATTGCCACCTTCCGGCTAATCTCACAGTATTCAAGTAGTTTTTTTATTTGATAATTGTACCCGGTTTCACCATTGCCATCAGGATAATAGGGTAACAAAGCATTGCTTGGTAGCCTACCTTTATACTTCATAATAATATCATAAGCAATACGAATGATGGGAGTTTTTATCTCAGTGCGTATAAGTCCATCCTTGTGCGTTTTTTGAGGTAAATAATGAATGTAAGGTATTCCTTCTTCAATGCTGATATTATCAAAAGTGAATCGTCTGAAATCACCTATACGGCAACCGAAACAACATTGAACAACGAATACATCTTTTACTCGCTGCAATGTTTTGGGACATTCTTTGTGGACAACTTCATTGAATTCTGTTTTGGTGAGAAAGAAAGGCTCGTCATATTGTTGCTTCATAATGGACTCTTTTTCTTTTCCTATCTTCCGGAAAGGAGATACGGGAATAACATCATTACTTTCAAGCTCCACCATAAATGCTTGTAATAATAATAGTTTCTCAGCAATTGTATTCTGGCTTCTTTCCTTTGATGGTATATTCCGCTTATTCATTTCTGCGTACAGTTCTGGAAATTTTTCAACCAGAGTGTATTCTCTGCGTAGAAAATCACGAAAATTTAGAATATGTTCCTTATTGAATTCATTGACCGGCAACCCGTCAATGCCATTGATAATGAGGAATCGAGTCAGTTCCCTTATCACTACATCGTAATGTTTCTTTCTGCCGGGACCTATTACACCTGCATTTAGCCATCCGTCAACATAGCGTTGGAACATACTACACATGGATTCCTCTTCACTGCTGATGTTATATTTTTCAGGATGTAAGTGCTGGTCTATTAAGATTTCCAGTTTTTCACTGGTTAATTCTTTGTTGCTCCCATAAATGGATAAAATTAGATTCTTCCGTTCTTCAATAGATGTGTTAAATGATGTTCTTATGTCTAACTTTATAATACTTTTAGCCTTATATTTTTCAGTCTTGGCATCCCAAAGAGTAGGAGAGACCATAATATCTGATTTGTGGAATAACTGCACATTGCGTCCATCAGATAATCGAAATCTGACATTTACCTCTTTATCTTTCTTCCCAGTTCTTATAAATGCTTTTACTGTAGTCATATATTCTCTGTTATATCGGTTGTGCAAATATATATAAATTGCACAACTCAGTTCAAATGTTGCACAACATAATGCAATGGTATGCAATATAATATTTCTATATTACTCTGATTTTTAATATAA
>ULLC01030599.1_pt1 | contig 33479 bp, 24 predicted proteins | sample 1951301 | NCBI WGS metagenome assembly ULLC01 (sample SAMEA4835515, study PRJEB28245) | human gut metagenome | biome: gut microbiome; material: fecal sample | place: Denmark | collected 2008 | reverse complement strand
GCGTCGTGCGGTTCTCCGCGGCGTGCATCGCCGCGTTGTCGGCATTGGCCGTGATGACGCCCCCGGCAATCGCCTCCGAGGCCTTCGTCCGCGCCAGGTCGGGTTTCACCTCCGTCAGGCGCATGGCCATGCGCAGCTTGAGCGAGTTGGCATATTTCAACCATTGCGCGATGTTGCCGTAGTAGACCCCGTCGTAACGGCTCCACGCATCGGACGAGAGGGTCGTGTTGCGGCCCAGCGTCTCGATCGCCTCGTCCAGCTCCTCGAACATCTTCGTGTAGACCGCCTCCTGTGAATCGTAGGCGACGTAGACCGACTCGTTGTTTTCAAGCTCCGAGTAGGGAATCGGCCCGTAGGAGTCCGTCACGCGCTGCATGATCGCCACGCGCAGCAGCCGCGCAAAGGCGACGGCCACCTCGTCGTCCGTACCTCCGACGATCCCCTTGTAGGGGGTGTAGGTTTCGGTGATGACATTGGCGAAGGGCCACTTGCGCCAGTCGGCCGAGGGGTTGTAGGTCTCGAACTTCGTCTGCCACGTGTCGACCGTGGCGCCGATATAGCCCGCGAACGGCCCGCCCGTGAGCGACTCGTTGAATTGGTACATGTGCTCCTGGACGGGAATCACCAGGCTTTGCAGCGTGCGGACCTTCGTGCCCGTCTTGTAGTTCAGGGCCTCCATCTGCTCCTCGGTCACCTGGTTCGGGTTGCGGTTGATATCCTCGAAATCACCCGTACAGGAAGCCAGAGCCAGCAGTACGGCCGCCATGAGCAGCCGGCCCGTCTTTGTCGTTATCTTTTTCATGCCCGTAGTCGTTTAGAATTGGAATTTGACACTGAAGCCGAGGCTCCTGAGCGACGGCATCATGAAGTAGTCGATGCCCTGGTAGTTCAGCCCCGTCGAGGCGACGGCCTCGGGATCGAACGGCGCCTTGCAGTAGATCATCCAGAGGTTGCGCCCCACGAACGAAACGGTCATCCGCATCTTGTCGCGGAACCACTTCGCGGGGAGCGTGTAGCCCAGCGAGAGCTCCTGCAGGCGGAAGTTCGTCGCCGAATAGGTGTAGTACTGCGGCAGACCCGACTGCGAGCCGATCGCCTGGTACCACTTCTGCGCGTCGACCATCTCGCGGCCGTTGATCAGAACGCCTCCGGCGTCGCGCGCCGCGGCCGAAGCCTCCGAAACGCCGTACAGGTCGAGGTTGGCCTGTGTGGCCGAGTAGCAGATGCCGCCGATGCGGGCCGTGAAGAGCAGGCCGAGATTCACGCCCTTCCACGAGAAGTCGTTGCGCCACGCGAGGTTGTGATCCGGGAAGACCGAACCGAGGTAGATGTCGTCTCCCTCGTCCGTCAGCAGCAGGTTGCCGCTCTTGTCCACCTCGACGTAGCCGTTGTCGTTGAAGCGCAGGTCCGACGTCGTGTAGAGGTCACCCAGCGTGCCGCCCTCCTTGAGGATGTACTTCGCCTTGCCCAGGCCCTTGATGTCGAGTTTCTCGAGATTCAGCGGCTCGCCCGTGATGGGGTTCACGGCATTGGCCGCCAGTTCGATGATCTCGTTGCGGTTCCACGCATAGGTGAAATTCGTCGCCCAGCGGAAACTTCCCCACCGGTTGTCATATCCCACCGAGAGCTCGACGCCCGTATTGCGGACGTGGCCCGTCTGCAGGTAGATCGTCGTATAGGAGGACGAGGGAGGCAGCGAGGGGTCGAACGTCTGGTTCTTCGTGTCGGCCTGGTACCACGATGCCGAGAGGCTCAGGTGGCGCCACAGCCGGGCGTCGATACCCACTTCGTAGGTGGTCGTGCGCTCGGGCTTCAGATCCCCGATCGGATAGTGCGTCTTGTCCTTCCAGACGCGGTTCGTGGCGTCGTACTCGTAGGTCGGGACGGTCAGGTAGCGCGGGAAGGGCATACCCACCGAGGCGATCGAGCCGCGGAGCTTCAGGTAGCTCAACGCTCCGCCCAGGTCCCAGAGCGAAGTGGGCACCCACGACAGGCCCACCGACGGATAGAAGAACGACGAGGAGGAGGAGCCGGCGATCTGCGAGGCCCAGTCGTTGCGCCCCGTGACGGTCAAATAGAGCATCTGCTTCCACCCCACCTCCACCGAGGCGAACAGGGACTGCGTCTGGTCGTGCCAGCCGGTCTTCTCGGCCCGCTTCTTCGTGTCGTCCAGATCGAAGACGTTGAAGACGTTCGGAAGGCCGTTCTCCTGGATCGGACCGCGGTACGAGAGCTCGTCGCTCTTGACGTTGTTGATCGAGGCGCCGATGTTGGCCTGCAGCGACCAGTCGTCGCCGAACGTCTTGTTGATGTTGGCCATCACGTCGGCATAGGTCTGCGAATCATAGGTCCGCGCCTCGGTGTAGTGGCCGTTCCGGCCGCCGTCCGTAATGGTCGTGTTCGACGAGGCATAGAGCTTCTGCGTGTAGAGCGAGTTCATGTTGTCGATCCTTACGCGCCCCGTGACATTCAGCCACGGCAGGATATCATACGAGGCCGAGAGCGAGAGCATGTAGCGCTTCTTGTCCGTGTTGCGCAGGTTGCGGTAGGCGATCCAGTAGGGGTTCTGCATGCGCAGATCACCGCCCTCCATGTCCGACGACCAGAACTGCTCCATGAGCTTCGTACCCTCGTTGTAGCGCTCGAAGCGGCGGTAGAGATCGAAGTTCTCGCCCCGCGGGAAGAGGTAGGCCGAGACCAGCGGGTTCGAGTAGACACCCTGGTTGGTCATGTTCTGGTCCTGCTGGTAGATGTAGCTCGCCGAGGCGTCGATCCGCAGCCGGTCCTTCAGGAAATAGCTGGTGTTGCGGAAGGTGAAGTTGTAGCGGTCGTACTCGTTGTTGGGAATGATCCCGTCGGAATTGACCGCCGCGGCCGAAAAGTAGGTCTGGTTGCGGTCCGTACCGCCCGAGAGGGTGAAGGCGTTCGTATAGACGTGTCCCGTCTCGAAAAAGTCATTGGGCGTGTAGCCGTAGCGGGCCGACGGGGCGAGTCGCTCGCCCCAGCTGTAGATGTTCGACCCGCTGCGCACGCCGTTCAGCCCCGTGCCGTAGCGGTTCTGGAACTCCGGCAGCACAAAGGGATTCAGAAATTCCGTATTGCTCGTAAGGGTCACCTTCAGCGCTCCGGCCTCGCCCTTCTTCGTCGTAATCATCACGGCGCCGTTCGCCGCCTCCGAGCCGTAGAGGGCCGCGGCCGCAGCACCCGTCAGCACCGAGATCGACTCGATGTCCTCGGGGTTGATGTCGGCAATGGCCTCCGTGGCACCGCGCGAATCGAACTCCGTGCCTCCTCCGCCGCCGAAGTTGTACATCGGGATACCGTCAATGACGTACAGCGCGTTCGACGACTGCGAGATGGACTTGTTACCGCGCAGGACGACCTTCGTGGCGCCGCCCACGCCCGACGACGAGGCATTGATCGTCACGCCAGCCACCTTGCCCGAGAGCGAATTCATGAAGTTGGCATCCTTGACCAGCGTGATGTCCGAGGCCGCAACCTGCTGCACGTTGTACGAAAGGGCCTTCTCCTGGCGCTTGATTCCGAGGGCCGTCACAACCACCTGCTCGATTTCGGACGAGGACTCCTGCAGGGTCACCTCGAACGACGTGCGCGAGCCGACCGGCACGGCGGCCGTCTCATAGCCCAGGTAGCTCACCTCGAGCGTCTGCGAGGCGGCCGGGGAGGGCACCTCCAGCGCAAAGCGCCCCTCCGTATCGGTCGAGACACCCACGGTCGTGCCCCGCACGATGACCGAGGCGCCGACGATAGGCTGCCCCGAGGCGTCGGTCACACGTCCCGTGACCGACACCGCACGGCTCTGCGGAGCGGCCGGACGGCGTGTCAGCAGGATATTGGTCCCTTCGACCGTGTAGACGATGTCCGTCCCGCGGAACATCTCGTCAAGGACTTTTTTCAGGGGTTCGTTTTCGGCATGGACCGTGACCGGAAGATCGGTATTCACCTCGTCGCCGATGCCGAACAGATAACGGGTCTGTCGTTCGATTGCGCTGATGACCTGTTCCATCTTCGCCCCGTTTTCCCGGATCGTAACCCGCACATTCTGTGCACGAAGGGCGGATAGAGGGAACAGCAGGGCCGGAACGAACAAAAGAATAGACAGACGGATTTGCTGAATAATCTTTTTATTCATACATTTGTGAGTTAAGGTTCAAGTAAAAATCGGTTAGTATTTTTGATTGGACTGCGGCCTGCGGGTGTTGCCTCACTTGCAGGCCTTTTCGTCTCAACCAAAAAGTCGTCGGGGGTCAGTTTTTCAGCATTTGATCCATAGGCAGTTTGATTTGAGGTTGGACATAAACGGATGGAATCGGGCGATTCTATCGGATGACGATCCTGTTCTCGAGGTCGTCGTATTCATACGTGAAGTCCGAGCCGCGCTGCAATACGCGCAGGATATGGTCCACTCCTTCCGACGTGCGGACCTTCAGCCGCTTGTACTTCACCTCAGGCAGCCGCGCTCTCCGGATTTCGATCTCGACGTCGAAGTAACGCCTCAACTTGTCCATGATCTGTCCGAACGAGTCGCCTCCGAACGAGATGATGCCCTCGGTCCAGAGGTAGTCGTCCCGGTCGGTCAGTTCGTCGAGCCACAAGTGCCCGTTTCGCAGATTGACAACCGTATTGGGCTCCATGAGGATGTGTTCGTCGTTCAGCTTGTTGCGCACGGCGACGCTCCCTTCAAAGAGGGCCGTGGAGAACGCCTGCGTCTCTTCGTCGGCCATGACGTTGAAGTGCGTGCCGCGCACCTCGACATCGCAGGCATAGGTCTCCACGACAAAGGGATGCTCCTCGTCGTGCCGCACGTCGAACATGGCCTCCCCCTCGAGCCGCACCCGGCGCTCCCGGCCGGTGAAGAGAGCCGGATAGACGATGCGGCTCTTCGAGTTGAGCTCGACGATCGTACCGTCGCTCAACGCCATGCGGACGTGCTGTCCGGCCGGCGCCTCGATGCTGGTCGGAGCCCCGGCCATCCGCTCCATGCGCGCATCGAAGAAGAGATAGCTGGCGCCGACGGCGACAAGCAGGGCCGCCGCCAGGCCCACGACCCGACGCACCGGCCGGGAGTGCAGCAGGCGGTAGCCGATCCGGCGATCGGCCTCCGGGACCAAGTCCGGCTCGCCCATAATGCTGTTGACAAAGAGCTCATGGGCTTTTTTCATGCGCTGCTGGTGCTCCTCGGGATTCTCGTCCAGCCAGGCGGCTATCCGGTCGGTCTCCTCGTTCGTGGTCTCCCCCAGAAAGAACTTGAAGAGCAACGTGTCCGATATTTCGTTTTGCATCATACGGGTAGTTTGATTTCGTGTCATACATCGGGGCCCTCTTGTCTGCCCCTCTATAATAAATGATCCACGAGCGGGACAAATTCCCGATCCCGCATGCAAATAAATATTCTTATTAAATTTCGCAATTTTCTTATTTTCACAACTGCAAGACCGAGGAGACGGCCGGTGCCTGTTGATTTTTTAGATTATTTTTTGTTATCTTTGTTTTGAAAGCAACGACATGCAGGTATCCGGAACAAGAGAATTGACCCGCGAGTGGTTTGAACAGCTTTTCCACCGATATGGACAAAAGCTGGAACGGATCGCATACTCCTACGTGCGCGACAAGGATACCGCGCAGGATATTGTCAACGAATGCTTTGCGGCCATCTGGGGGCGCCGGGAGAGCATCGAGATCAGGAACATGGAATCCTATCTCTACCAGGCCGTCCGGAACGAAAGCCTGAAATATCGCCGGGACCGGAATCTCAAGAAGGCCGTCTACGAAAAGATTCTGATGAAGGAGCGCTGCGTCATGGATTACTACACGCGCACCATCGAAAGCTGCAATCCCGAGGAGATGTTCAGCGCGGAGATTTTGGAGATCTGCCGGCGTCAGATCGCCCAAATGCCCGAACTGCGGCGGCAGATCTTCACGGCAAACAAGTTCGAGGGGAAGAGTTACCGGGAGATCGCCGACCGATACGGCATCACCACCCGAAAGGTGGACTACGAGTTGCAGCGGGCCATCAGCTCCCTGCGTCTCTCCCTGAAGGATTATCTGACCGTTCTTGCGCTGCTTATCAGCATCAGGCATTAGGCCGCACGCCGGATATTCCAGCCGTCAGCCGGATGTTTCCGCCGCCAGCCGGATGTTTCCGCCGTCAGCCGGATGTTTCCGCCGTCAGCCTGCCGACCCGCTACTTTTTCTCCACACAGTTCCGCCGCCCCTCTCCGCACAGCCGCCACCCTTTCTCGGCATAACGCCGCCGGGCGCACGCCGGATGGCCGGGCACATACACATATACGCTGTCGGGCCGCAAATTCCTTTTCGGATTTGCGGCCCGACAGCACGTCAAGGCGGAAACTCCGCCGCATGATAAACCGGCGGCAGCGCGGGGCCTGCCCGGGATCACCGTCCGCCGTTCCGCTCCGCACCGGCGGGCGATTGCGGAGCGGACGCCCCGGCACGCACGGCCTTCACGAAGCCCAGAAAGCGGTTCAGGCCGTCCATCAGCAGCACCCGCGGACAGGCAATGTTCCAGCGCATGAACCCCTCACCCTCGGCACCGTACATCGTGCCGGCATTCAGCCACAGACGGGCTTCGGCGATCAGGCGCTGCTCCATCTCATGCGAGGGGATGCCGAGCCGGCGGCAGTCCATCCAGACCAGGTAGGTCCCTTCGAGCTCGGTGATCGGGAAATCGGGCAGATGCTCCCGGCAGAAATCCCGCATGCAGCGATAATTGGCATGCAGGTAGCCGATGAGCTCATCCAGCCACTCGGCCCCCTCGTTGTAGGCGGCACGGGTGGCAAGCACGCCGAACGGATTGACGTCGCAGACCTCGTTGTCGTTGACGGCGCGGTCGATCCGCGCCCGGCGTCCGGCATCGGCCGAGACGATGTTTGCGATTTGCAGCCCGGCGATATTGAACGCCTTGCTGGGGGAGATGCAGGTCACGCTGTGATGCAGAAAATCCTCCGAAAGCGAGGCAAACGGCGTGTAGCTGTGCCCCGGGAAGGCCAGTTCGCAATGGATCTCGTCGGCCACGACCACGACGTCGTGGCGGAGGCAGATCTCGCCGATCCGGAGCAGTTCGGCGCGCGTCCAGACCCGGCCGACGGGGTTGTGGGGATTGCACAGCAGCATCAGCTTCACCCCCGGATCGGAGGCCTTCGCCTCCAGGTCGTCGTAATCGATCACATAGGTATTGCCGACCGGCACCAGCGGAGAGGTCACGATTTCGCATCCGTTGTTGCGGATCGACGAGAAGAAGCAGTTGTAGACCGGCGTCTGGATGAGCACCTTGTCCCCGGGAACGGTCAACGCCTTGATGATGGCCGACAGGGCCGGCACCACCCCCGGCAGGCAAATCACCCAGTCACGCTCGATCCGCCAGCCGTGGCGGCGGGCAAACCACCCCGCGACGGCCTCATAATAGCTCTCCGGAACATGCGTATAGCCGAAGATGCCATGCTCGACCCGATGGCGGAGGGCCTCCGTGATCGCCGGCGCCGTCCGGAAATCCATGTCGGCCACCCACATGGGCAAAACCCCCTCCGCGGCCGCACTGTCCCACTTGCAGGAGTCGGTCCCGCGGCGCGGAACCGGCGTGTCGAAATCGTACTTCATCGCTCGTCGGGTTTGTCGTAGACGCAGGCCCGGCCGTCGCGGAGCCTGATTTCACAATCCGCCGGGGCCTTGATATTGCGGTCGATGGTCACCGATCCGATCTCGTCGGCCACGATGCTGCCCGACATCGGATTCTTGATGTTGGTGATGGCGCCGCGGATGTCGGCCCGGAGGGTGCTGTACTCGAAGGCCCGGTCGCAATCGGGTCCGAAGGTGCAGTTCTCCAGCGCCAGGTCGCGGGCATAGCAGAGCGGCTGCTCCCCCGTAATGAGGCAGTTCACCAGACGCAGGTTCCTCGAATGCCAGCCCAGGTACTCGCCGTTGAGCTCGGAGTCGTAGATCGTGACGTTGTCCACCTCCCAGAACGCATCCTTGGTGGTGATCCGGGCGTTGTGAATCTCCACGTTGCGCACGTACTGGAAGACATACTTGCTGTCGCTCTCGAGCCCGTCGACGCGGATGTCCCGGCTGAACATGAAGGGATAGGTGCCGCCGTGCAGGACAAGGTTCCGGACCCGGATTCCGTTGCAGCGCCAGAACACCTCGTCGGCATCGTTCATCGTCACGTTTTCGATCTCGATCTCGCTCATCTCCCGAAACATCTTCGGTGCATCGATCACCGTGTCGGTCATCTTCAGGTGGTCGGAATACCACAGCGCCGACCGGCCGCCGACATCGAAATAACAGCGGTCGATCAGGAATCCGTGCACATGCCAGAAGGGATAGTTGCCCTCGAAACGGCAGTTGACCGCCTCGATGTTGCTGCACTCCTTGATCGCCGACTCTCCGGCCCGGATGATGACATGCTCCAGACGCAGGTCATGGGACTCGAACAACGGTCGTTCGCCGCCAAATTCTCTGTCTTTAATCAGTTCCATATTTTCGTCTTAAGGTTTTGTTATGATTCGCTTCATGTTCTCTCCGCATGCCGCGCCTTCGCCGCCACGGCGGCCGGGGACGCATCCCGGCGGCGTCCTCCGCAGGCGGGGATTGCTGCCGCTTCGGGCGCTCATGCCGTTGCAAATATACGGCGGATTGCGATGAGTCACCTATATGAATTACGGATTATATAACCCCGATTACGGGAGTCCGCTCACAGCCGTTTCATCCATCGCTCCCGCTTCAGGCGGACAAGGAAGATCACCCCGCGGAACGAGAGCTCGACGCACATGGCGATCCAAACGCCCTTCAGACCCAGCGTCGGGGCGAGCCAGGCCGCCAGCGACAGCCGGACGGCCCAGATGCTGAAGAAGTTCATCACGCACGGCACCACCGTATCCGCCGCCCCGACGAAGACGCCGTAGGCGACGATCGAGGCCGCGAACATCGGTTCGGCGAACGCCTCGATGCGAAGGGCCATCACGCCCAGCTGCCGGATCTCCTCGACCGGGGTCATCAGTCCGATAATTCCGGGGGCGAAGAGATACATGAGCACCCCCATCACGCCCATCACGCACATGCCCATCGTCACGGTGATCCGGGCGAGGCTGCGCGTGAGCCTCCGGCGTCCGGCGCCCATGCTCTGGCCGACTAGCGTCGTGGCGGCGTCGGCGATGCCGTAACCGGGCATGTAACACAGGCTTTCGGCCGTGATGGCGAAGGAGTTGGCCGCAATGGCAAAAACACCCAGCGGCGCCACGATGACCGTCGTCATGATCTGCGCCCCGCAGATCACGAGGTGCTCGATCCCCATCGGGAACCCGATGCGGAAGGCCCGGCGCAAGGTGGCCCGCCGCGGACGGAAGCGGCCCCGCTCGCCGCGCAGCTTCAGCTCGGCCGACGAGGTCCAGAGATACCGCAGCAGGATGGCGGCAACGACGGCTTCGGCGGCCGCCGTACCCAGTGCGGCCCCGCCCACGCCCAGCCCGGCCCCTGGTATGGGGAGGGTGATCCCCGCCACGATCCATTCGCGCGACGGGAAGATCAGGAAGAAGTTGAAGACGACATCGAGCACGCACATGGCCACGCCCATCAGGCTCGGGATGCGCATGTTGCCGCTGCACCGCAGCATGCCCCCGGCCAGGAAGTTCAGCTGGAGGGCGGGCAGAAAGAGGGCGAACAGGAAGAAATAGAGCGACGCATTGCGCCGGATCGACTCATCGCCGCCCAGCCAGCCGGGCAGCGCGCCGCTGATGGCCATGCCGATCAGCGCCAGCAGCAGGCTGAAGAGAAGCGTCGAGAAGAGCGATTCGCGCAGCACGGCCCGTGCATCCCGCATGTCGCCCGCTCCGATCCGGTGGGCCACCTGCACGGAGAAGCCCGATGCCGCGGCGGCGCACAGCCCCCAGAAGAGCCACGTGGTGGTCGACACCAGGCCGATCGCCGCCGAGGCCTCGGCCCCGAGGTGTCCCACCATCGCGGCGTCGATATACTGCATGACGATGGCCGAGAGCTGCGCGATGACGGCCGGGAGGCTGAGCCGCACCGTCAGGCTCAACTGTTGGGCCAGCGTCATCGGCCGGCCATTGCGGATCAGGGCAAGCAGCCGGGTGGTCTTATCGGTCGGTCGCTCCATCCGCTCCGTTTTTAAGCAGTCCGAACACCTTTCCGTAGGTCAGCATCCGCCAGAGCCACTCCAGCGGACCGAAGCGGCAACAGGCAAGCCAGAGCCTGCTGAAGAGGGACTGCACGATCCATACGCCCGCGGCGATCAGTACCACCCAGACCAGTCCCCCTTCGGCTCCGAAGCCGAGTCCTATGCCGTAAAAAAGTCCCATGCCGAATACGGATTGCCCGATGTAGTTGGTAAGCGCCATGCGCCCGGGCGCTGCAAAGTAACGAAAAATTCTCCATTGCGGATGCCGCATGCAGCAAAGACTTGCTCCGGCCACATAGGCGAAGCCCAGCGGGAAGACGCTGACCAGATAGAGCACGGAGTGCAGGCCCGTCCCCCACGGCCGGCCGTGCAGGGCGCTCCACGCATAGAGACACGACAGGGGCAGACCGAACACGAACCCCAGACGGGCCAGACGTTCCAGCTCGCGCCTGCGGCCCGCAAGATCGGCATACAACCGGTTTCGTCCGATGTAAAAGCCCAGGAGAAACAGGCCCATGACGCGGAAATAGCGGTTCCCGTCGATGAACTCCTGCACGCGCACCCAGGCGCCCTGAATCAGGAACTCGAACGTCTGCCCGTAATGCGTGGCATCGCGCAGCCAGTAGGCGAAGTTGCTCTCCGTGATTCCGTACCGGTCGCAGCAGCGCCATTGCAGCTCCACGAAGGGGGCCGAGGGTGAAAAACCGGAGTACTCCACGAAGAAATCCACGGCGACGGGCAGCGACAGCAGCCCGAAGGCCCAGATCAGCAATCCGCGGTTCGACACGTTGCGGAAAAGGGGCAGCAGCATGCCGAGCAGCGCGTAGAGCACCAGAATGTCGCCGCTCCAGAGGAACATCAGGTGCAGGAGGCCGATCAGCAGCAGGACCGCCATGCGCCGGTAGAAGATCCGGAATCCGTCGACACCGCGCCGTGCCGCATTGGCGAGGATAATGGAGAAGCCGACGCCGAAGAGCAGCGAAAAGATCGTGTAGAATTTCCCGTCGACGAAGAGGTACTGCAGGTAGCGCACCACGCGGTCGAAACCAGCCGTGGGCAGGGCTTCAGCCGCTTCGGGCGGGAGAAAGGAATACAGGGAGAACTCCGGGAAGTTTGCCAGGGCGATTCCCAGCAGGGCCAGCCCGCGCAGCACGTCCAGAACGACGGAGCGTTCGGACGGCCCGACGGGACCGGCCACCCGGTTCTCTACGGATGCGAATGCCATGGGCATGTCTGTTTTGTTGTTCGTTTTTCCGGTTTTTCCATCGGGCCAACCGACGCTGCGGTCTCCTGCCGCGGGGCGGTCCGGGCACGGACTCCCCGTGCCGGGCTCCGGGTTCAATTTTTGACCGCAGGCTGCGGCGCCTCCCGGGAGGCGACTATCGGCTGCAGATCGACCGGCTGCCCGATGCGGGCGACGATCAGCCGCAGCGAATTCCTGCGGGCCGCTTCCGCCTCGTTTTCGAGCGGTTCGTCCCAGCGGTGTCGGGCCAGCGCATACTTGGAGTGGTGCACGGTAACCACATACCGGGCCTTCAGCTCCCGGCATGCACGGCCAAGGTATCGGGACATCAGGTGGATGTACCTCCACTGCTCGTCGTACTGCCCGTTCTCCACCAGGGCAAGATCAATGCGGGGAAAGGTCCTGCCGATCTCCGCAAAATGGGTGTCGTACCCGCCGTCGCCTCCGATGTAGACCGTAAGCGAGGGCGTCTGCAGCAGGAAGGAGGCCCACAGCGTCCTGTCCTGCCTCAACCCGCGTCCCGAAAAATGACGCGCCGGCAGGCAGTGCACCACAAAGGCCGAATCGGCATCGAGCAGAGCCGTCTCCTGCCAGTCCATCTCCCGGATGACGTGCGGGTCATAGCCCCAGTACTCGAAGTGCTCACCGACCCCCAGCGGACAAATCACCGCATGCACCCGCTCCTTCAGAGCCACGACGGTCCGGTAATCCAGGTGATCCCAATGGTCGTGCGTGATAATCAGGTAGTCGATCGCGGGCATCTCTTCGGGTTTATAGAGCTCCGTTCCGGGGAAAGCCCGGTTGAGGAACGACACGGGCGCCGCCTGGCAGAAGACCGGATCGACGAGGATACGCTTTCCGTCCAACTGAAGCAGGTAGGAGGAGTGACCGAACCACACCAGCCCGTCGAACGTCGGGGAGAGCTGCTTCAGATCGGTCTTCAGCGCCGGAACGGGACTCTCGGGAACCCGGCCCGTCCGGTCGGCAAAGAGAAAATCCCACATCGCACGCAACCACCCCCGGTCCGAGGTCATCAGGGCAGTGAAATGCCGGTTTCTGAACTTGCCGTCCCTGAAATTGGGCGACTGTCTGATGCGTTCCAGCCGCTCGCCCCGGGGCAGGCGGCCGAAACCGGGCCGTATGCTCCACACCAGGGCGGCGACGGCCAGTGCGGCCACCGCACCGATCATGATCCATGCCGTCATGCCTGTACGTTTCATTCCGATTCGTTGGTTGTCCGCCGGCCCGCACCTCTGCACGGGCATCCGCCTCCGGTCCCGGCCGACTCCCCGCTACGACGAGAAGCGGCGCATCCGACAAAACCTCCATTCGTCCGAATGGAGGTTGTCCGACCGGCCGCGGCACCCCGCCCGGCGCGGCAAAACGGGTTACATGCTTTCACGCAGGATGGCCAACACCTCGTCGCGCGTCATCCGTTTGTAGCCGCCGTCGAGCAGCAGCGTGGCGTCCGCTATGCCCTCCAGCATCGCCTCCGTCACGCCGAGCGAACGGATCTCGGTGGCCATGCCGATCTCCTTCATCCACGCCAGCAGGGCCTCCAGACCCTCGTTCGCCAGCTCTTCGTCCGTTTTGCCGGCTGCCGGAATGTCCCACACCGCCGTGGCGAAGCGGGCAAACTTCTTCAGCCCGCAGGGCAGGATGTGACGGTAATAGGCCATCGAAACGCCGGACAGGGTCATTCCGTGCGTCGCATCCGTGTAGGCGCCGATCGCCTGACCGATCATGTGTACCATCCAGTCCTGCCGCTTGCCCATGCCGATCAGCGTATTCAGGGCCCATGTCGCGGTCCACATGATATTGGAACGCGCCTCGTAGTCCTCGGGATTGACAACGGCCAGTCTGCTGCTGTGGATCAGCGACCGCATCAGCCCTTCGGCCAGATAATCCGACGTGTTGTCATCCTCGCCCGAGAAGTACTGCTCCAGGATGTGGCTCATGATGTCAAAGAACCCGGCCACCATCTGACGCCGCGGGACCGAGAAGGTATACCGCGGATTGAGCAGCGAGAAGCGGGGCATCACACGCTCCCCGAAGACCTTTCCGATCTTGAGCTTCGCCTCGTGGTTCGTAATGACCGATCCGCCGTTCATCTCCGAACCCGTCCCGACCATGGTGAGCACACACCCCACGGGAATGATGCGCTGGTCGGGGTTGGGCTCCTCCTGCCGGATGTAAAACTTTTCCCACGGGTCCTCTCCGCACCACGCGGCCACGCTCACCGCCTTGGCGTAGTCGATCGTCGAGCCGCCGCCCACGGCCAGAATCAGGTCCACGTCGTGTTCACGCGCCAGCTTCGCCCCTTCGACGAGTTTGGTCGTCGTGGGGTTGGGCATGACGCCGGAGAGCTCGACGACCTCCTTTCCGGCCTCCCGCAGCGAGGCGATCACCTCTTCATAGATTCCGTTTCGCTTGATGGAGCCTCCGCCGTAGGTCAACAGGACCTTCGGCCCGTAGTGGGTCAGCTCGTCGTTCAGGTTTTTCCGAACATCGTCTCCGAAATAGAGCTTCGTCGGATTGCAGTAGGTGAAATTTCCCAGCATCTTTTCGTTATTTAACAGTCACACAATGCGTCCGCACACCGACAGGCGGGCAGCCCGATTCATCCGGCGGCAACGTGCGACGGTCTTTCCGGCGTGAAGCGCCGCTTTTCGGTGACCGCGGCCGCCTGGAGTCCCGGTCCGTCGTCCGCCCCCGTCCCGGGTGTTTGGACAGTGCAAAGTTGGGCATTTTTTCGATAGCCCGCCATAGACGGATTACGGTTTTCACCTCCGATTCTAACCTCAATTACAGAATTTGCACCCCGGCCGCACCCGGGAAGGGCCGCCGCTTCGTGCAGGGACCGATTCCCGGGCAGCCGACGCAGTGCTTGCGATATGCTCCGCCTTATTCGCCGCGGAGGAACATCCGCTCGTAGTTGATTGTCAGCCACCGGAACGAACGGATGAAGTCGGCACCCAGCGACCCGACGGTGAGCAGCGTACCGCCCTCCGCCTCGTTGCAGATCACCTCCGTGTCGTGCAGCGTGATGTCGCGCCCTGCCGCGCGGATGCGGAATTCGGGAAGCGTCACCGCCTCGAACTCCTCGATGCCTCCGAAACCGCCGTGACGAGTCTTATGCCGGGCAAGCCCTGCCACGGCATCGGGAAACCGCTGCGCAAAACCGCTGTCGAGGCTGCTCTTCACGTTGCCCGTGTCGAAAACCATCTCGAAGGGTTCGCCATCGTATTCGATCCTTACGCGCGGAATGTTGCCCGAAAGGTACATGTCGGGTTCCCCGTCGGAGGGCTGCGCCGGAAAGCGGAATACGCCCGCTTCGTTGTCGACGACGACCTCGCCGACGGCCCGGAGCAGGTCGCAGCCGATGACGCCGTCGAACGGGAATGCGGCATCGACCTCGGGATCGGGCGGTGCGACGAGAAAGAACGGATAACGGTAGACCATCTCGCCGATGCGCAGCGAGTCGGCCACAGCCAGCCGAACGAAGCCGACGGCCATACCCGAGACGGGGATGGAGTCGGCCACAATCCGCAGCCCGACCTCCTCGGCATAGTGTTCCGAGACAAAACAGCCCGACGAGCAGCCCGTGTCGAAGACGAAGTCGCGCGTCTGTCCGTTCACCTCGACCGGGATATAGAGATGGTGACCGCGGCCGACGGCTTCGCATTTCAGCGGCACGGTCACGGTGCGGTCGGGGCGCTCGAGACTCGGTGCCGGCACGTCGGAGAGAGCCTTGCCGATGCGCTCGACGAAGACCAGCCCGAAGTAGGATTCAAACGGCAGGGAGCCTTCGAGCGCCCGCACCAGGTCGCCTCCGGCGGCCCCGGCCTGGGCATACATTCCCAGATTCAGCAGGTTCATGGCCCGCAGCGCCGCCATTGAGAGGGTGCTCTCCGCGCCGAGTGCGTCCTGATGGAGCAGCAGGAGCGAATCGAGTGCCGGGGCAGCCTCCTCGGGTCGGTTGAAGGCGATCCCGAGCTGGCTGCGGGCAAGCAGGTCGAGCATGTCGATGGAAAGAGAATCCTTCAGCTGCGGATACTCCTCCCGAAGGCGGAAGAGATCCCCGCCGTTGAGCAGTTCACCCAGCCGCTGATCAGCCGGGGTCTGGGCCGGGGCGTGGAGCCCGCATGCGAGTGTCACGAGGAGGAGCAGCACCCTCCGAATCGTCGAAAGTTTCATGGTTGTCCAGATTTGCAGATGATGGAATAAGGATGTCAGTGTCCGAATCGCGAGGTGTCGACCTCCCGATGCTTTTTGGCCTTGTAGCCGCCGAAGCGGTAGGAGAAATGGACGGTTGCGGTGCGCGTGTAGCGTTGTGCCCCCATGTCGAGCCACTGTCCGCGGTAGCGGATTTTGGTCCGGGGCATGCCGCTGTCGAAGAGGTCGCTGCAACGTACCGAGAGCGTGGCGCGGCCCCGGTCGAAGGTCCACTTCACGGCAGCGTCGGCCGATCCGAGCGGTTCGACGTCGAAGGTGCCCTGAATGGCCGCGGACTGGAAGAATCCGTTTACCTCGAGGTCGATGGCGGGTTTGCGGCTCACGTGGAAGGTGTTCACGAGGCGGGCGATGCCGACCCACTTCGAGCGGTCGAATGCCATGTCGTGGAACCGGTCGCACCGCTGCCGCATGCGCATCCCCGTAAGAGTCAGCCGCGAGTCGAGCCACCGCCCGATCCGGAACGGGAGGACGGCATTGGCGCCCCACTGCCGGTTGAAGTTCCAGTTGAGCGACTGGTAGATGAGCGCCAGCCGGTCGGATGCCTGCCAGGCGGTCTGCACGAAGTAGTCGGGCCGCTCGTTCCAGAAGAGGACGAAGATGTACTTCTGGCGGTAGATGTAGACGGCCTGCGCCTCGTAGCTGCGCGAGGGCCGGAGCCCCGGCGTGCCGTGGATCTCCGAATAGCCGTCGATGTAGGAGACGGCGCCCTGCATCTCCCAGTAGGAGGGATACGCCTTGTCCGACGAGAAGTTCAGCTGGAGGATATGCCGCTCGGAGGGCGTCCAGGTCAGCGACGCCTGCGGATAGAGCGACCAGTTTTCGTAGTCGCCCAGCCGGTAGTACTCCCCGGCAAGCGAGGCCGTGAAGCCCGCCTTCCCGAACTGCCGTCCGAAGCCGGCATAGAGGTTGGCGGTGTACTCGTCGAGCCGGGCGTCGGTGTCGGTCGTCGCGGGCGAGCCTTCGAGCACGGTGTAGTGTTGCCAGTCGCGCGAACGTGCGAAGCCGAAGGCGCCGCCGGCCGTCAGTTCCCAGCCCGACGCGAAGGTGTGGCGCTCGTCGGCCGTCACGTTCAGCCGGTCGATGCGCTGGCCCGACGTGACGTCGAAGGCCGTGGCCGGGGTGTCGGCATAGTCGTTTTCGAGCCGCGTCCGCTCGGGATTGTCGTAATGGGTGTAGTCGATGCCCAGATCGAGGCCGCAGGCTGCGACGTAGCGCAGCGCGAGGTTGTGCAGCGTCTGGTCGCTCCGTTTGTTCGAGAGCGAATGGACGTAGGTTCCCGTCGAGCGCGAAAAGCCGTCCGTATTCGGCGAGAAGGAGCCGGTGTAGGCGACGCTCAGGCGTCCCCGCTGCTTCGGGGAGTACTCCACGGCGGCGCGGAGTCGGTGGCTCCACCCCTCGTAGGTCATCCATTCATCCTGCCGGATGTCATAGGGCTGCCCGGCGAAGGTGTGCCGCGAGTGCAGGTCGAAACTCGACAGCTCCTTGCTCCGGGCCGCCGAATAGGTGACGTCGGCCGACCAGCAGGGCGAGGAGAGTGCGAAGCTGCCTCCGGCATCGTAGGTGTCGTACCAGCGGTTCGTGTAGTTGGCGTGCACCTCGCCCGAGAAGGCCGTCTCGTGGCTGCGGCGCAGCACGACGTTGATCGCCGCACCGCGGACGTGGTACTGCGGCGGGGCACTGAACATCACCTCGGCCCTCTCCACGCGATCGACCGGAGTCGAGCGCAGCAGCGCGGCCAGCTGCTCGGGGGTCATCGTCGAGGGGCGCCCGTTCAGAATCACCGTGACGGACGAGGCGCCGGCCAGCGTCAGCGCCCCCTCCTGCTCCGAAACACCCGGCAGGCGCGTCAGGGCCTCGTAGGCGTTGTTCACGGCCTGCCCCTCGGTCAGTCGCCCGAGGTCGTAGTTCAGCCGCCCCTGCTCGACCTTCACCACGGGCCGCTCGCCCTCGACCACGACGGCATCGACCGCCGTCGCGGCCTCCGTGAGACGGATGTCGCCCAAATCGGAATGGTCAGACTCGACGGTGCGGAGCTCGTAGGCCAGGTGCTGGATCTGCAACCGGTAGGGACGCACCGCCGAACGGAGCTCGAAGCGTCCGTCCGCCCCCGAGGCGGCGGCCCCGAGGTAGACCGAATCGCGGTCGAAGAGGATGACGGCCGCCCCGGCAACGGGGGCATCCGCCGCATCGACGATCCGTCCCCGGATTGCGTCGGCAGCGGCCGGCGGAGGTGTTGCCTGGGATGTTGCCTGGGGCATTGTACGGAGTGTTGTTTGGGGTGTTGTTTGAGCTTGCGCGGCAGCGACCGTCCACAGGATCGCGACCGGAATTAACAGAAAAATTAGGGTGTGCGGTTTCATCGTTTTTGCAGTTTGCGAAAGGGATTTTCCTGCTGCAAAGATATGCAAAGATAGGCTCCGCGGGGCCTTGCCGGTGTGCTTTTCATCTTGCGCGCGAAATCGCAACACAATGATTCACAACGTATATATCGGTAAAAATCTTGCCGGCGGCCCGAAAAGCCTTGCCGGCGGGCGGGGCGGCGGCCCTGCCCGGACAGTCAGGCGAAGAATCCGAGCAGCCGGTCGCGCTCCGGGGCTGCCGATTCGGCGATGCGCCGCTTGAGTTTCGACTTGAGCGTGTAGACGCCGTTGAGCGACATGCCGAGCATGACGCAGATCTCCTGCGGCGTGAATCCCGCGATGACCAGCGCCGCGAAGTCGTAGTTGCGCGCCGTCCAGTCGGGAAACCGCTTTCGGAGGAGGGCGACGGCCCGATCGCTGTACAGGTCGGCCATGTCGACCACGTCGGCCAGCATCGCGGGGCTCAGGGCCAGCTCACGCATCTTGGCCGTCAGCCGTTCGCCCTCGCCGTAGGTGTAGCACGTCGCGGCAATGTCGCGCACGGCGGCCACGCGTCCCTCCAGCAGCCGCTTCACGGCCGCCTCGCGGGCGTCCGACGCATCGAGCCGCGACGCCAGGCTGTCGTGCGACTCGCGGTAGGAGTCCAGCAGCGCGAGCGTCTCGCTCAACTGACTGTCGCGGCGGCGCAGCTTGCGGCGGTAGCCGACCACGGCCCATCCCGCCGCCATGACCACCAGCAGGGCTGCCAGTGCGGCGATCCATACGCGGTAGCGCAGCGACGCCTCGCGCAGCGCCACGTCGTTGGCCGTGCGGTAGCGGCGTTCGAGCTCGGCGACCTGCGCCCCGCGCTGCGCCTCGAAGAGCGAGTCCTTGGCCGCGACAAATTGCTGCATGTAGTCGTAGGCCCGGGCGTCGTCGCCCCGATCGTGGTAGATCTCCGCCGCGAGGTTGAACAACCCGACATCCCCCTGGTGGAACGTCTCCCGACAGTCGAGCGCCATCTCGATGTAATGGCGGGCCGAGTCGAGCTGGCCGTCCTGTTGGAAGATGATCGCCGAGGCCACGTCGTAGAACGACCGCCCGGTATCCTCCGAGGCGGCCGAGCCGTAGGAGAGCGGCGCCCGGCGGATCACGTCGAGGTCGATGCCCTCGCGTGCCGCGAGCAGCTGCGCGGGGGTCCAGTCCCCGAGGTAGGCGTGGAATACGAGATTCTGCAGGCGGATCTGCTGGGCGAAGTAGCGGAACGGGATCGTATCGGCCGCCTCGACGAGCGGCGCCAGCGTCTCGACCGCCTGCCGGTACTCCCCGGCGGCGCAGTGGGCCGAAGCGAGCATGAAGCGGCTGTAGCCCTCCTGCTCCGCATTGCCGTTCGCACGGGCCGCCTCGACGGCCTTCGCAAAGGGCTTCACGGCGTCGTATCCCTGCTCGAAATAGAGCAGTCCGAGCGTGTGGTAGATGGCCACGAGCAGCGTCTCGGTCTGCTTCCGCTGCGGGGTCTCCTCACCGGAACGGGCTTCGGCAAGGGCCTTTTCGGCCAGAATCGCCGCCTCGGTATAGCCCCGGATGCCCTCCTCCAGGTCGCCAAGCTCGATGTAAGCCTTGGCATACGTGTACCACGCTTCGGCCCGCTCACCCTCCGTGCCGTGCCGCTCGTAGTAGCGCATCGCGCGGTCGAGCCGCACCTTGCCCGCGAGCGTATCACCCGTGGCGACCTCGGAGAGCCCCGTCAACAGCGACCAGCCGGCCCGCCGGGCGCGGCTCATCCGCGCGGGGTCCATCCTTCGCAGCAGCCGCAGCGCACTGTCGGGGTGCTCCGTGGCGAGGAAGCCGTCGACCGTCAGGGTCTCCTCCGCGCGGGGCGTGCATCCGGCGGCCGCGAGTGCCGCAACGGCGAGAATCAATCGCAGCAGCAGTTTCATGGCTTGAGCTCTTGCCAGACGGCCTTCAGGTCGATGGCGTCGGCGTTGTGGAAAAATCCGCCCACGAGGGTCAGGTACTCGGGCAGCCGCCCGTCGGTGCTCCATCGCAGTGGAATGCCCATCAGCGACTCGGTCGTGCGGCACAGATCGAAGCCGCACGCCTCGAGCGAGGGCCGCACCCGCTCGGGATGGCGGCACGGCAGCCCCTCGGGACGCGTACAGCTCCCCTTCGGGCAGTAGAGGCAGGTGCCGGTGTAGGCGAAGGCCCGGCCGCCGTAGCGGGCTTCGAGGTCGAGCAGCAGCCGCTCGTGCCACTGCCGTTCGGGCCGCAGCAGCCGCTCGGCCTCCGAAAGGGGCAGGTCGCGGCTCGCCGGGGTGATCTTCGTGGCGATAATCAGGGCCGTGCGGTAGCCCGCAAGGTAGTCGTCCACGTCGAAATCGAAGGGCGGACAGGCCCAGCTGCGGCCGTAGTTGGGGCAGGCGCGGCAGCAGGCGCCGAAGCGCCGCGCATCGCGGTAGACGGCGATGTATTCGGCCGCGGGGAGCGAGGCGGTGTAGTCCTGCGCCGTATGTCTCAACGCTTCGTTCACAAGGCAAAGATACGAAAAGGCGCGCGGCGCGGCAAATAAAAAGTGCGGTTTTCGGGCCGCCCGCCCGGAAAGACACCGCAGGAAGAGACCAGAAAAGGGAGCCGGCCGGGAGCGCACCGCGGCATCGGAACAGCAGGGGCACGCCGCAGGAAGGCGGCTGGGGCACACCGCATCGCAGAGCGAGGACGGACAGGGACCGACCGCAGGGCGGAAACGGAAGAACCGATCGCGGGGCGGGGACAGACGGGAGCGCAACGGGAGAACGGGCAACGAAGAGCCGGCCGGGAGCGAAAAGCCCGACGGACAAAACGGGGGCAGGCGCCATCCGCATACCGGATGACGCCCGCCCCCAAACGATTCGGAAAGATACGTTACTCCTCGAGTTTCAGGATCACGATCGGTTCCGTATCGGTATTGCTGCTCCTGCAGGGTGCAAACTGCATGCCCCACAACTCGTAAACGATTCGATAGTCGTCGACCTGCACGCTGCCGATAACGGGAAGGCCGTCCTCGAAGGTGATCTTCCAGTAGTAGCGCTGCGGCGCTGCGGGATTGTCGAAATCCTCTTCCGAGCCCCGGATGAAGTGGCCCGGATCGATGTAGGACGAAGCCGGAGAGCCCACATAGCCCTTGCCGTGCATGGCCGAGGGGGCCGAATTGCTCACCGCCTCGCTGTAGAGCGTCACATACTCCGTACCCTCGACAGGTGCGATCGTAAAGGCGTACTGCGACACGTCGCTCGTCGCCTCGATGCCGTTCTCGTCCGCCTCGAACGTCTTGCGCGACAGGTAATAGGTCGAAAAGCTGGCGGCCACGTGATACTCCGTATCGGAATTCTTGTGGGCAATCAGGTACTTGGCATCCGCCGTGAAGACTTCGCCTTCGGAAATCTCCTTGTAGTAGAGCGTCTTGGGCTCAACCTTGCCGGCGTCGAGCGACAGGTTCACCTTGAAGAGCGACGCATCGGGATTGGTCAGATCGAACGTGCCGTTCTCGAACAGATAGGTGTTCTGGTCCGTCGTGACCGCAACCGTGACGTTGCTGTACGTGCCGCGCATCACCTTCATGTAGAGGTAGCCGCCCTTCTCGATCGTGGCGGGCTTGTCGACGACCACCTTCACCTCGTTTACCGGCTTGATGAGCTTGATGACGTTCGACGGACGCGAGAAGATCATCGAACCGCCGATCGGGTCCTGGGCCGTCATCGTCACCGAGAGCACCTTTTCGAGCTTGTGCTCCTGCGACTCGATGCGGAAGCGGAGCGTTGCGGCCGGGAATTCATAACGCACCTTCATTGTGTTCACCCCCTCTCCCGGAATATCCGCAACCGCATACATCGGCACCACCACGCCGCGGGTCGAACCGAGCGTGTCCTGATGCTGCTCCGCCGGAAGCTCCATCTTCATCTTGTCCACGTTGAGCCCCTCGAGGCCGTCCGACGGATAGAGTATGAAGAGTTTGTTCCGCTCGCCGTATTCTGCCGGCACCTTCGCCTCGAAACTTCCATCCCTGACCTCGGCGACGGAAGCCACGTCGTAGTCCACGTCGGTGACGTAGGCCACCTGATCGCCGGCATTCCACACCAGATGCGAATAGTCCGAAAGTTCGTAGTCGATCGTCGTCCGGGTATCCACATTCTCGGATGATACCAGGAGTACCCGCTCCTGCCGACCGCCGCCGACACGGTCGGTCTCCGTTTCGCACGAGGCCATCAGAAGCAGCGCCGGAGCCAGGGCCAGCAGATGATTTATTGCACGTTTCATTTTCAATGGATTCTTTTTAATTCGACTTTTTTCATGATTTCACACGCTCTGCCCGCGCATCAGTTGTTCCACGGGTCAAGCTCGGTATCGCCCCAGCCCGACTCCACATCCTCGAAATCGCGGCCTGCGGAGCGATACTCTATCTTCGTCTCCTCATCCACGGACACCTCGCCGTAGTTGATGTCGTCACGCAGGTAGAGCTCCTCCATGCCGGTGTTGTCGCAGTGGACGAAGTTCATGCTCGGCAGGTTGGTCAGGTCCAGACTCCGCAGCGAATTGTAGGTGCAGTCGATGAACGTCAGGTCCTTGAGGTAGTTGACACTCAACGAGGTGAGCTTGTTCATGGCCAGCGTCAGCGAAGCCAGGTGCGGGCAGTTGCGCAGGTCGATGGTGGTGAGCTGGTTGCCGCCGCACTCGAAGGTGCCCATCATGGAGTTCTCGGGGAAGAGCACCGACGTGAGCTGGTTGTTGCTGCAATAGACCTCGCCGATCAGGGGCGTCTGGCGGAAGTCGAGCGTCGTGAGCTGGTTGCTGGCGCAGTCAACCGACGTGAGGGCCGTGCAGCCGTCGACGAGCAGCTCCGTAAGCTGGTTGTCGTCGCAGTTCAGGTGGAAGAGCTTGTCGAAGTTCGTCAGATCGAGCCGCGCGAGCTTGTTCTCGTTGCACGTGATCGTGGTCAGCGTGTTGCGGCAGTCGGCCAGATTCAGCTCGCCGATCGCATTGGAGTTGCACTCGATGTTGTTGAGCGAGGTGCAGCCCGTCAGATCCAGCGTCTCGAGCGCATTGAGCGCGCAGTTGAGCTTCACCAGGTCGGTCGAGCCCGAAAGATCCAGCGAGGTGATCTGGTTGCCCCAGCAGCTGAGTTCGGTCAGGCGCTTGTTCGACGAGAGGTCGAGTTCGGTCAGCGAGTTGGCCGCAACCCACAGGTAGGTCATCGCCGTGTTGGACGAAAGGTCCACGTCGGTGATGTAGTTGTTGTAGATATCCACGTAGTCGATATCGACCGAAGCACTGAAATCAATCGAGGTCAGCTGGTTGAACGACGCGATCAGCTTGTTGAGCTTCGGGCAGTCCGAAACGTCGAGTCCGGCCAGATAGCTCGTCGAGCAGTAGACGTAGACCAGCTCCGGTTTGCCCGAAAGATCGAGCGTCTGTCCGTTCATGGGGTTGTTGCGCGTCGTGACGTTGACCAGGTTCGGGCAGTTCGAGAAGTCGATCCGCTTGATCTGGTTGTAGCAGCAGTTGATGTCCTTCAGGGCCTTGCAGTCCGTCACGTCGAGCTCGCCGATCGAGTTGTCGTGGCATTCGAGCGCCTCAAGCGCCGAGCAGCCCTTCAGGTTGAGCGTCGCCAGCAGATAGCCGCCCGTCGTGGCGTTGTACATGTCGTTGGCCTTGAGCTTGACGAGCGACGAGCAGTCCGAGACGTTGAGGTCCGTGATGAGGTTGTGGTCGCAGAGCAGCTCCGTCAGCGAGGTCATGCCGCTCACGTCGAGCGTCTCGATGGCGTTGTAGCTGCAATGAAGCGTCTGCAGGTTCGTCAGGTTGCGCACGCCTTCGAGCGAGGTGAGGCCCAGGTCCTCGCACTCGATCGCCGTGATGAGCTCCGCTTCGTCGCGGCTGATCTCACCGTCGCCGTCGGTATCGAAATTCTCCACGAGATATGCCTTGAAATCCTCGGCGAAGGTGAGCAGGTGTGCCCCTTCGTCATCCGCCTGGTTCACCGTGATCTCGACCTGCTCGGCCATGCTCCGGATAAAAAAGGAGGCCGAACGGGCGTGGCGGAGGGATTCGCCGCAACAGCCACCGATACGGTGACCGTACCGCCTTTGCCCTCGAGCGGGGAGACGGTCAGCCAGTCGGCGGCGCCGCACTCGATCGTCCACTTCAGGGTCGACTCGAAGGTGAAGTCCTGCGCGGACTCCTCGCAGTCGAAGGCAAGTACCTGCTCGTTGACGGTGATCTTCGCCGCCGGAGTTTCATCCTTGTCATCCTTACACGAGGCAAGCGCCAACGCGAGCAAGGAGAACACAGCCAGATAGTAGAATTATTTCATGTTTTGATAATTTAAGGGGTTTCAGCATTCGCATTGCTTCAGAACAAAATTACGAATTAAAAGCCCCCGGAGGCTGTTCCGGGGGCTTCTTTTTTTATAAAATCCGTACATTTTCCCGATTTTGAAACCTCGGGCGCGCACATTCAGGCCAGGTCCGCCGCATCGGGGCCGAGCCGGCGGATCTCCTGCCGGAATTTCGAGGGCGGCACGCCGGTCTCCTTGAAGAAATTGTTGTAGAACGACGTGAGGTTGTTGTAGCCCAGCCTGTCGGCCAGCACCTTGATCGGCGTCGTGTCGGTGCGGTCGGAGAGGGCGCTGACGGCCGCCTTGATGCGGAACGAGTTCACGTAGGCGTTGAACGAGACCCCGGCGAACGAGTTGACCGCCCGCGAGAGGTAGCCCCGGTTGGTGCCGAGCAGCCGCGCCGCCTCCTCGATGGTGAGGTTCTTGCGCTCGTAGAGCCGCTCCTGGGTCATCATCCGGTCCAGCTCGCCGAACAGTTCCCGCAGCTTCCCGTCCTCGGCGTCGGCCTCCTTGCGTCCGGCCTCCTGCAGCGCCTGTTCGCGGCGCAGCATGTCGTTGTACTTGATGACCAGCCGGCGGTACATCCTGTCGCGCAGCCGGTAGTTCGTATAGATGGCCGCGGCGAGCACCAGCACGACGAGCAGCGCCCCGGCAATCAGGCCGATGCCCTGCTTCTGCCGCATGATCTGCATGTCCTTCTGCTGGAGCTTCACCCGGGCGGTCTGCCTGTCGAAGTTGCGCAGCAGGGCGTTGAACGAACGCTCGCGCTCGACGTTGAACACGTCGTCGGTAATCCGCTGGTATTCGTTCAGGTAGTTCACGGCCCGATCGTAACGGCCCAGACGGGAGTAGACGTCGGCCAGATCGCGGTAGATCGCATGGCCGTAGAAATAGAGGTGATACTCCTCCGTGATATCCAGTCCGCGCAGGAAGCAGCGCACAGCATCCTGCAGCCGGCCGCGGGCCGCCAGGAAGCGCCCGTATTCGGAGAGGGCCTCCAGCAGGATCGTGTTCTCGGTCGCGGGGTCGCCGATGCAGCGGCGGAAAATCTCCTCGGCCTCGCCGTCGCGGCCGAGCGACGCCAGCACGCAGGCATGCAGCGGCTCGGGACTTCCCGTACCGGTCGCGTATTCGGGATGCTCCAGGGCAATATCGACGTATTTGAGCGCCTCGACGTCATTGCCGAGCGTGTGGTACATGTAGGCCAGCATCAGCGCTCCGGTGTACTCGCGCGCCACATCACCGTTCTCGTGTCCGTAGTCGTAGATGGCGCGGGCGTCTCCAACCCTTCGGGATCGCGGCGGTAGTAGTGGATGATGGTGACGTTGGTCAGCGAACGGTAGTAGTCGCCCCGGTCGCCGCTCTCGGAGGCGAGGTTCATCGCTTGGTAGAAGTAGTCGAGCGCCTGGCTGTAGTTGATGGCGTTCACCATGTTGAAGACCCCCATCGTGTTGAGCATCATGATGCGCTCGTGGCTCATGCCCGAGGAGTCCGCCCCGCGGTCGCGTCGTCGAAGTAGCGGAACATCGAGTCCGGATCGAACAGACAGTAATAGGCCCGGCCGATGCGGCAGCCGATGCGCAGGCGCACGGCTTCGTCGCCCGACTCCCGCACGGCGGCATAGGCGGGCACGGCCTCGGCAACCAGTTCCGAATGGCGTCCTTCGGCCGAGAGCGAGTCGAGCCGGCGGCAAAAGTCGTCGGTCGCCGTTCCGGCATCCGCCTCCGACCCGGCGCAGCAGACCAGCACAAGGCCGAACGCCAGCGCAAGGACGAGCGTAAGCACCGGCGCAATCCGGCGGACTGCACGGCGGTATGGATTCTTCGTTGTTATCGGTTTCATCTTGCTTGGGTCCCAATCCTGTGCTCCGCATGCGGCTGCGGCCGCGGAGCCGCTATCCGAGTTTCATCACGTCCCGAATGCCCAGGTCCTTGTAGGTCGATTCGAGCTCCTCGCTGCGGTCGGTGATGACCAGCAGTTTGTCGCCGACCCGGAGCTCCGTCTTGCCCTGCGGCACGAAATACTCGCCGTTGCGGCAGACCATCATCACGAGGGTGTTCTCCGGCAGGGTGATATCCTTGAGCGTATGGCCGCCTTCGAGCATCGTCTCGTTGACCTCGACCTCCGTCAGTGCGGACTTCATGTCCTCGTGCATGTTCACGTCGAAGGCCGACTCCTTCTCCTCGTAGGCCAGCCCGAGCAGGTTGGCCATGCCGCTGACGGTCGTACCCTGCACCACGAGCGAGATGATCGTCGAAAGGAAAACCACGTTGAAGAGCAGCTCGGCGTGTTCGATATGGTCCATGAGCGGATAGATGGCAAAGAGAATCGGCACGGCGCCGCGCAGCCCGACCCACGAGATGTAGAGGCGCGCCCGGGTCGTGAAGCGGCGGAAGGGTGCCAGACAGGCGAAGACCGCCACGGGCCGCGCCACGAAGATCATGAACACCCCGACGGCGCCGCCGAGGAGCAGCACTTCGGGCTGGAACAGCTCGTTGCTGTTGACGAAAAGCCCCAGCGTGAGGAACATGATGATCTGCATGAGCCACGTGAAGCCGTCGAAGAAGACCGTCAGCGTGCGTTTCTGGGCGATCTTGTGGTTGCCGACGACCAGTCCCGAGAGGTAGACGGCCAGGTAGCCGTTGCCGCGGATCAGGTCCGTGAAGGCGAACGAGAAGAAGATGAAGGCCAGCAGCAGCACCGAATAGAGCGAATGGTTGACCAGCCCGATGCGGTTGATCGTCCACACCGCAAGGCGGCCGATCAGGTAGCCCGACAGGGCGCCGACGACCATCTGCACGAGGAAAAAGAGGAGACTCGCCCCGAAGCCCGCATGGCTCGATCCGCTCGAAAGCGCCCCGATGAGCAGCACGGTGAGCATGTAGGCCATCGGGTCGTTCGAACCGCTCTCGAGCTCCAGCAGGGGCCGCAGATGCTGCTTAAGTCCCGTCTTCTTGCTGCGCAGGATCGAGAAGACCGACGCCGAGTCGGTCGACGACATGGTCGAGGCGAGCAGCAGCGCCAGCGCAAAGGGCATCTCCACGCCGATCCACGGCGCAATGAGCCACACGAAGCCGGCCAGGATGAAGGCCGTCACGATCACACCGGCGGTCGCCAGCACGATGCCCGGCCCGATGACGGGCCTGATCTCCTCGAAACTGGTGTCCATGCCGCCCGTGAAGAGGATGACGCACAGGGCGATCATGCCCAGGAACTGCGTCATGTCGGCCGACCGGTAGGAGATAAAGTCCCAGCCGAAGAGCATGCCGACGCCGAGGAACAGCAGCAGGGCCGGTGCGCCGAAGCGATAGGCCACCTTGCCGGCCAGCACGGCCACAAAGAGCAGCAGAGCCCCTACCAGAACGAAATTTTCACCACTGATATCGATCATCTTCCCGTTTTCCGTTGTTTTACAAAATCCGCCTCCGCGGCGGCCCCGACTCCCCTTCCGGAGAGCTTCAGCCCGTTTCAGAGGCACTTTCCGCCGGCTGCTTCCGGAGCGGGCGCGGGCCGTTTCCGGACCGCCGGCAGACCGCCCCCGCCGTGGCTCCTGCCGCCCCGTCGCCGCACGCTTTCTGCGACGATTCGTCACGGCAGCCCGGCGGCCGGATGCGCGGGCCTGCGGACGCGCCCGTTGCCATGCGCCCCGTGTCGTCCTCTGCAGGACGGCACGATTGGATGCAAAGTTAAAAAAAATCCTGCAAAATCCGCGCTACATCCGGATGAAATCGCCCGGAAAACCGACATCCGCAGACCGCACCCCGGTCCGGGATCGACACGGAACAGGACCGAACGCCGACGGGAACGGCCCCGACTACTGCGGGATGAAGATGTAGGTGATGGTGCCCTGCTGACGGGCAGGGGCCGTCTGATCGATGTTGAAGAGCGAGTTGCGGGCAGCCCGCAGCGCCGTTTCGCGCATGCAGTCGTCGCCCCCCTCGACGACTTTCGCCCCGGTGACCCGGCCTCCGCGGTCCACCGTGATCGACACGGTCACCTCGCCGCCCCCCTCGCACAGGTAGACCGGCATGTCGAGCCGCCGCGACGTGCGCACGGGGTTGACCAGCGAGAACGAGACCGTCACGCGCCCCTTGGCCTTCGTGTCCTGCACCTGGTCCCCCTCCTTGCGGCCCCGGCGGGCCAGGATGGCCTGCTCCTCGGCCAGCCCCAGCTCGTAGGCCTCGCGGTTGGCCTGCATGCGTTCGGCCGCCTCGGCCGCCGCCTCGTTGATCTCCGCGACGTTCGTCCCGCGGTCGTCGCGCAGCCGCTCGTCGAGCAGGGCGTTCTCGTTCGAGACGCGGTTGCGGATGCTCCGCCAGTCGACGCTCTGCTGCTGCTCCTGCCGCCGGCGCACCTCCTCCTCGAGGCGGTCGCGCTCCTGCTCGAGCTCGGTGAGCGTCTCCACGTCGATGTACATCCCCTGCGTCGAGGCGCGGCGTCCGACGACGATCTTCGACGAGACGAAGACGATCATCAGCACGAGGTACGCGATCAGCGTCACGCACAGCCCCACACGGTGCTCGTAGGCCCACGTGCCGGCATCCTGCCGCCGGTTGTCGAACGGCAGGTTGAGGCGCGGACGCCGGGCGGGAGTCCGCCGTTCCTGCGGGGAGGGCTGTGTCATTGCGGTGCGTCTGAATTTTGGGCAAAAGTAGCGTTTTTTGCCGAATTATTGCTATCTTTGCGCGCAATAAAATACTCAACCTGCTTATGTCAACCAAACAACAAACGCTGAAGGCCCCCATCTCGTTTTCGGGCAAAGGCCTTCACACGGGGGTTAAGGTGACCATGACCGTCAATCCCGCCGAAGCCGGGTACGGCATCGCATTCCGCCGCACCGACCTCGAGGGACAACCCATAATTCCCGCCAGCTGCGACAACGTGGTGGACACCTCGCGCGGCACGACCATCGAGGCCGGCGGCCACCGTGTCTGCACCATCGAGCACATCATGTCGGCACTCTGGACCTCGGGCGTGGACAACGCGCTGATCGACATCGACGCACAGGAGACCCCCATCATGGACGGCTCGGCCCGCGAATACGCCGAGGCCATCGCCCGCGTCGGCACCGTCGAGCAGGAGGCCGAACGCAAATACTACCACGTCACCGAAAAGATGGTCTACACGATCCCCGAAAAGGGCGTGGCGATCATCCTCTACCCCGACGACGAATTCTCCGTCTCGGTGCACGTTGACTACAACTCGAAGGTCATCGGCAACCAGTATGCCACGTTCAACCCCGGCGACAACTACGCCGAAAAGATCGCCCCCTGCCGCACGTTCGTCTTCCTGCACGAGCTCGAACCGCTCATCAAGATGAACCTCATCAAGGGCGGCGACCTGGACAACGCCATCGTCGTCGTGGAGAACCCCATTCCCGAAGAGCAGCTCGACCACCTCAAGCAGATCTTCCACAAGCCCGACATCGAGATCAAGGCGGGCTACCTGAACAACCTCGAGCTGCGCTGCAACAACGAGCTGGCCCGCCACAAGCTGCTCGACCTGCTCGGCGACTTCGCCCTGCTGGGCGTGCGCATCAAGGGCCGCGTGTGGGCCACCCGCCCGGGGCACTTCGCCAACACGGAGTTCATGAAGCAGCTCAAGCACGCCATCCGCAAGGCCGGCGAGAAGCCCCGCTTCACCTACGACTGCCGCAAGCCGGCGCTCTACGACATCAACGCCATCCGGCGCATGCTGCCCCACCGTCCGCCGTTCCTGCTCGTCGACCGCATCTTCCACTGCGACGAGACCTCGGTGGCCGGCATCAAGAACGTCACGATGAACGAGCCCTTCTTCGTGGGACACTTCCCCGAGGAGCCCGTCATGCCGGGCGTGCTGATCGTCGAGGCCATGGCCCAGTGCAGCGGTATCATGGTCCTGCGCAGCGTCCCCGATCCGGAAAACTACTCGACCTACTTCATGAAGATCGACAACGCGAAATTCAAGCACAAGGTCGTGCCGGGCGATACGCTCCAATTTGAAATCCGCCTGCTGGAACCCATCCGCCGCGGCGTCGCCCTGGTCGAGGCCAAGGCCTTCGTCGGAGAGACGCTCGCCTGCGAGGCCGAGCTGATGGCCCAGATCGTCAAGAACAAAAAATAGATTGCCCATGATAAGCAAACTGGCCTATGTCCACCCCGACGCCAAGCTCGGGAACAACGTGACGGTCGAACCCTTCGCTTGCATCGCCGGCGACGTCGTGCTGGGTGACGACTGCTGGGTCGGCCCCGGCGCCGTGATCCACGACGGCGCACGCATCGGCAAGGGGTGCCGCATCCACACCGCCGCCTCGGTATCGTGCCTGCCCCAGGACCTGAAGTTCGCGGGCGAGCAGACCACCTGCGAGATCGGCGACTACAACGACATCCGCGAATACGTCACCATCAGCCGCGGCACCAAGTCGACGGGCACGACGCGCATCGGCTCGCACAACCTGCTGATGGCTTACGTGCACGTGGGCCACGACTGCGTGATCGGCAGCCACTGCGTCATCGCCAACCGCGTATCGCTCGCGGGCGAGGTGCACGTCGGCGACTGGGTGGTCATCGGCGGGCACGCCGCCGTGCACCAGTGGACGCACATCGGCGACCACTCGATGGTCCAGGGCGGGGCGCTGCTCTCGCAGGACCTCCCGCCCTACGTCATCGTGCGCAACGACACGCTGCGCTTCGCCGGCATCAACCGCGTGGGGCTGTCGCGCCGCGGTTTCACGCCGGAGCGCATCGCCGAGATCCACGAGGCGTGCCGCATCCTCTTCCAGAGCGGACTGAACTACCTGAACGGCTGCAACGAGGTCGAGCAAAAGGTGCCGCAGAGCCCCGAGCGCGACAACCTGCTGCTATTCATCCGCGAATCGAAGCGGGGCATCATCAAACCCTACGAATCCCGCACGAAAGAGGAATAAATTTCACGTCCGGATTTGGCATGTCGGATTTTTTTTCTATCTTTGCCGTGTCGAAAGACGGACGCAACGAGGTAAGGGGACGCAATGTCCCCTTATTTCGTACTGATACACGACTGAAACACAAACCATGATAGAGACTGAAAAGATCATCGAAGCGGCCCGGCGGCATCTCGAAGGCACGGACATGTTCGTGGTGGGATGCACCGCAACGCCCGGCAACGACATCGAGCTGACGATCGACAGCGACACGTCGGTCGACATCGACGCCTGCGCAGCGTTGAGCCGCGCCGTCGAGGAGCAGTTCGACCGCGACGTGGAGGACTTCTCGCTGACGGTCACCTCGGCGGGCATCGGCTCCGAGCTGCGGTGCCTGCGCCAATACCTCAAGACGGTGGGCCGCCCGGTCGAGGTGCTGCTCACCAGCGGCATAAAGATCCTGGCCCTGCTCGAGGCGGCCGACGGGGAGGGCATCACCCTCTCCTACGAGGAGAAACAGGCCGTCGAGGGCAAAAAGCGCAAGCAGCTGGTGAAGGTCACGCGCCGCTACCCCTACGACGAGGTCCGCTACACGAAGGAGTACCTCGACTTCAAATAATGCGTAAAACCGAAAAAAGATAAACGACAAGCAATGGAAAATCTCAATCTCATCAGCAACTTTGCCGAGTTCAAGGAGCTGAAGAACATCGACAAATCGACGATGATCGGCGTGCTGGAGGATGTCTTCCGCCACGCGCTGCAGAAGCAGTACGAAACCGACGAGAATTTCGACGTCATCATCAACCCCGAGAAGGGCGACCTCGAAATCTGGCGCAACCGCACCGTCGTCGAGGACGGCGCCGTCGAGAACCCCAACATGCAGATTGCCGTGTCGGAGGTCAAGGCCATCGACCCGACCTACGAAATCGGCGACGAATATGCCGATGAGATCAAGCTCGCGTCGTTCGGACGCCGCACCGTGCTGTCGCTGCGGCAGAACCTCGCCTCGCGCATCCTCGATCTGGAGAAGGCCAACCTCTACGAGAAGTATTCGCAGAAGGTCGGCGAGATCGTCACCGGCGAGGTCTACCAGGTGTGGAAGAAGGAGGTGCTGATCCTCGACGACGAGGAGAACGAACTGATCCTCCCGAAGGCCGAGCAGATACCCAACGACTTCTACCGCAAGGGCGACACGATCAAGGCGATCGTCAAGTCCGTGGAGATGAACAACAACCAGCCCCGCATCATCCTTTCGCGCACGGCCAACCAGTTCCTCGAGCGGCTCTTCGAGCAGGAGGTGCCGGAGATCTTCGACGGCCTGATCACCATCAAGAAGATCGTGCGCATCCCGGGCGAGCGCGCGAAGGTGGCCGTCGAGTCCTACGACGAGCGCATCGACCCGGTGGGCGCCTGCGTCGGCATGAAGGGCTCGCGCATCTACTCGATCGTCAAGGAGCTGCGCAACGAGAACATCGACGTGGTGAACTACACGACCAACCCGCAGCTGATGATCCAGCGCGCGCTCAACCCCGCGAAGATCTCGTCGATCACCATCGACGAGGAGAAGAAGACCGCTTCGGTCTACCTCAAGCCCGACCAGGTATCGCTGGCCATCGGCAAGGGCGGTTTGAACATCCGGCTCTCGAAGATGCTCACGGGCTACGACATCGACGTCTACCGCGAAGTCGAGGAGGAGGACGTGGCACTCACCGAATTTGCCGACGAGATCGACGGCTGGATCATCGATGCCCTGAAGGCCGCCGGCTGCGACACGGCCAAGAGCGTGCTGGAGCTGCCCGTCGAGGAGATTGCCGCACGTGCCGACCTGGAGCTGGAGCAGGCCCAGAAGGTGGTCGAAATCCTGAAGGCCGAATTCGAAGAGTAACCGTACAGAAAAGAAAGGAGAACACACAATATGGGTAACGAAAGAAAATTAAGGCTCATTCAGGTTGCCAAGGAGTTCAACGTGGGACTGAACACCATCACGGACTTCCTGCACAAGAAGGGCATCAAGAGCGACGGGTCGCCCAACACGCTGGTCGACGACGCGACGTATGCCGTGCTGGAAAAGGAGTTCGGATCGAACCGCAGTTCCGCGAGCGCCCGCAACTCGGTGCGCGAGCGCATCTCCCAGAAGCAGACGACCATCACCCTCGAAGAGGCTGAAAAGCACGAGCGCGAGGAGGAACGGGAGGTCGTCATCAAGAGCAACGTCATCAGCGTCAAGGACGAGATTC
>ULLC01023740.1_pt1 | contig 37530 bp, 32 predicted proteins | sample 1951301 | NCBI WGS metagenome assembly ULLC01 (sample SAMEA4835515, study PRJEB28245) | human gut metagenome | biome: gut microbiome; material: fecal sample | place: Denmark | collected 2008 | reverse complement strand
ACGGCGGTTAGTCACCGCCTCCTACTCGATTAAAGTGGGCTTTTCAGAGCGAAAAAAGGCTCTTTAAAAAAATATGATAATGGTGTAGAATTGTTATTATATAGTTTTAGAATGATGTTTGAGGGTGTGTGATGATTTTAGGACTAAGTGATACGGAAAAGAAATTTAAGACAGCGATGGATACGGCAGGTGCCGACATGACAGTGGTCAACAGCTGGCTTAAGCTGTATGTCAAAACAAAAAAGAATTCCTCCGGTGTTGCAAAGCGATATTATGGCGTGAAGACAGGCTTAAGCAGCCTGCTTTCAGATTTAAAGGAGCTTGAGCAGCAAGTTATTGGGTATCGTGAGCTCACAGGAACCGACCGGAAGCATTTTGGAGAGCTGATAAAGGCTTGCAAAGCGAAAAGCGGCATGTTTGACGATGAATTTTTAATCAGCAAGGTGGACACGGATTTTCACACGACTTTGGATTCTGTTGTAAAGCAGGGGGAGAGATATCTGTCATCCTTTGACAACGGTATCATTTTACAGAGTGAGATAGAGAATCTGATACACCTGACAAATGAGGGGCTTGAAAGGAAAAAGCCTGATTTGTTTGCTCTGTCATATTTCTATCTGGGGCACAGCAACAAAGAGCTTGCAGAGCTAAATTTCACACAAAAGACTAAGAGAGTGCATGAGATATATTACGAGGAGTTCTGGAAGGATATATTAAAGCAGCTTGAGGCATGTGTGAAGCAGGCTGAGGCCATAAACGATAAGTATGAGGGCACGACAGACCGGCGCACGGCAAGGATACTGTCGGAGCTTAATCCGCTGCTTGTGGGTGTTACAAAGCAATGGGGGCCGGAACAGACAGCAGAATACATACTGCGCGATATGTGCAGGATATTCAGGGATTGACATAGAAAATGCAGATTGATAAAGGAGCAGAATATGGATGTTATAATTTGGGTAATTATCTTAGGAGCTGTTTTTTACATTAACAAAAAATCAAAGAGCGCAGGCAGTAAAAACACGCAGCCAAACAAACCGAGACCGCAGCAGAAGCAGATACAGCAGATATGGAACAGCATGCAGAATACAGTTCAGTCGGGTATGAATGCATTGAACCAGACATATCAGCAGAAACCACAGCCACAGATTCAGCAGAGAGCACAGCAGCCTCAGAGAGCACAGATGCAGCAGAGAGTACAGCCACAGCAGAGACCACAGCAGAGCAATCCGGATATAGTGCAGAGGGCCGTGAAAAATAACGCACGCTTTGCGGATGATACGACACAAAAAGAGCTTGAGGCTATGCACGGACATAGCGAGGCACAGCAGAGGATGGCTCAGGAGCACTCAAGAAACTGCCAGACACTGCATACCAAAGCGGCAGACGGTGCAAAGATTATAGAGGCTGAGACACAGAGCATGTTTGGCAGTGTTGAGGATCTGATTGCCATGGGATACAGCGGTAATCTGGAGTTTGAGAGAGATTTCCTTGGAGAAGGCTTAGACATGATTAACAACTTTTAAATAATAGGAAAAGAGGCAGAAATGATGGACAGAACACCAAAGCCCGGAGAGCTTTACAGGCACTTTAAGAATAAGCTGTATCAGATAGTTACAGTGGCAACACATTCAGAGACAGGGGAAAAGCTTGTGATTTATCAGGCTTTATATGATGATTTTGGGATATACGCCAGACCACTCGACATGTTTGTAAGCGAGGTGGACCATGAGAAATATCCTGATGTGAAGCAGAAATACAGATTTGAGAAGATCACACTTAAGAATCAGCCGGAGGATATGTCGAGAAAGAGTATCTCTTCCAACACTAATGCGATTGCAGCTAATGCACCTGAAGCTGTGAGTGTTCAGACACAGGCATGTTATGAGCCGGCACCGGATGCAGATGAAGGCCAGGCACCGGATCCGCGTTTGCTGGAGTTTCTTGATGCGGATACCTTTGAAGAGAAGTACAATATACTTATTTCAATGAGGGATATCATAACCGACCGCCTTATAGATGACATAGCGGTGGTTATGGATGTTGTAGTTCCTGAGGGCCCATTGCAAAAGCGGTATGATGATTTAAAGAATACGATAAAAACCAGGCAGTACTATGAATTTTCCAATCGGCTCAGATAGCTGTTGTGATATTTGCCGGATTCAGTGACATCCTCGCCAAACCAGTCAGGCGCTGTGAATTCATTTGCTGCGTCGACAGAGTCGAATTCAACCTCCACGAGTGTAAGAGGAGCCAGATCACCCTCAAATACATCAAGCTCTGCGGTCAGACCACCGTCAAGAGGTATGAGATAGCGTGTCTTTTCGATGAGACGACCGTCAATCTTTTGGACAAGATGGTCGTAGGCATCTTTTGTGAGAGGAAGATTGTACTCCTCGCGCACCATAAGACCGGCTCCCTTGTAGGTCATATAATAGCTGTCATTTGAGCGTCTGACTCTGACAACAGGCGAGGTGCACAGATAGCCCTGGGCGATTTTTTTGCTCGCGTAGCTGTCTAAATTGGAAGGAAGCTGTTTAAGTAAGTATTTTCTTTCGATTTCCATGGTATATCCTTTCAGGTTACTGGTAGATTTATAGTTACGGTTTATACTTTTGTTTTACCCTCATATCATTTATATATGATTATAATGACCGGTATTTAAAAATTCAAGGACGAACCGCAGCTTTTTATAGTATGATTAAAGGGTCAAAAGGTATCATAGTATTATCAAAGAAAAATAAAGGAGAAAAATATGATTAAAGTAGGAATTTTTATGGCAGACGGCTGTGAGGAGATTGAAGGACTTACAGTAGTAGATATAGTTAGAAGAGCAAAGCTTGAGATTGAAACCATATCAATCACGGAAAAAGCCGAGGTGACAAGCTCTCATCAGGTGACATTTAAGACAGATACCACAAAGGCACAGGCTGATTTTGACAGCTACGATGCAATCGTACTGCCGGGAGGCATGCCGGGTACATTAAACCTTGGCGCGGATGAGACCGTAGTAAAGACAATTAAGAGATTTGCCGCTGAGGGAAAACTTGTTGCAGCGATATGTGCAGCGCCTAGCGTGCTCGGTGAGAATCATATACTTGAGGGCAAAAAAGCTACCTGTCATCCGGGCTTTGAGGAAAAGCTGCTCGGTGCACAGTGGCTTGAGCAGCCTGTAGTTGTGGATGGCAATGTGATTACAAGTCGTGGAATGGGAACAGCTATTGCGTTTGCACTCGAGCTTGTCAGATACTTCACAGACGATGCCACAGTAGAGCATATTCGACAGGGACTGGTATACTAATACAACGTTCAGCAAATAATCATATTATTAGTATTATAACAAAAGAGGTCACACACCAACCCCATGGTGCGCGGCCTCTTTTTATGCTTGCATTTGAAGCGTACATTTGAAGCCTGCTATTGCAGAGCTTATTTCATCTGCTGCTCCTGCTTCATGATCATCTGCTTGACCATCTCGCCACCGATTGAACCGGCCTGCTTAGAAGTAAGGTCACCGTTGTAGCCCTCTTTTAAAGGAACTCCAAGCTCTGAAGCAACCTCTTCCTTGAAACGGCTCATAGCCTCTTTTGCCTCCGGTACAGAAGCCTTTTTACTACTTGATGCTGCCATAATGCAATACCTCCTTTTAAAACGTTATACACAAGCTGTATGTGTATGGAAATATTATGCCGTAAAATGACAAAAATATGTTTTGGTATTGCTGACAATTTATGGAATTATACACAAAAGCAAATTTAATGTAAAAAACACTGGAAATAGTGGATTTGTTGTGTTATAATCATCCAATGACTGGGCTTAGCAGTTTAAAAAGCATGCCCACATTACATTTGATGTACATACCATTCATATATATTTTTAAGGAGGATAACGATTGACATGAGTGTACAGGTTGAGAATTTAGAGCATAATATGGCGAAGCTTACTATTGAGGTAGCAGCTGAGGAATTAGAGAAAGCATTGGATTCTGCATATCAGAAGCAGAAGAAACAGATTAGTGTACCTGGATTCCGTAAAGGAAAAGTGCCAAGAGCTATGATTGAGAAAATGTATGGAGCAGGTGTGTTCTACGAGGATGCAGCAAACATTCTTATGCAGCAGACATACGCAGGTGCAGTTGACGAGAGCGGTGTTGACATTGTTTCACGCCCAACAGTTGAGGTTACTCAGATTGAGAAGGGACAGCCTTTCATCTACACAGCAGAGGTTGCTGTAAGACCTGAGGTTACTCTTGGTAAGTACATGGGCGTTACAGTTACAAAGATCGACACATCAGTTTCTGATGAAGAGGTTGACGCTGAGCTTGAGAACCAGAGAAACAAAAATGCAAGAACAGTTACAGTTACAGATCGTCCTGTAGCAGAGGGAGATACAGCAGTTATCGACTTTGAGGGATTTGTTGACGGAGTAGCTTTCGAGGGTGGAAAGGGTGAGAATCATCCATTAGAGATCGGTTCACACACATTCATCGATACATTCGAGGATCAGTTAGTAGGAAAGAACACAGGCGATGAGGTTGAGGTCAATGTAACATTCCCTGAGAAGTATCAGGCTGCAGACCTTGCAGGAAAGCCGGCTACATTCAAGGTTAAGATCAACGAGATCAAGGCTAAGGAGCTTCCTGACCTTGATGATGAGTTTGCACAGGATGCAGCAGGTGTTGATACATTAGCTGAGTACAAAGAGGAAATCAAAAAGAACCTCACAGAGAAGAAAGAGACAGAAGCTAAGAAGACTAAAGAGGATGAGGCTATCCAGAAGATTATCGATAAGTCAAAGATGGATCTTCCTGAGGCAATGATTGAGACACAGTGTGAGACAATGGTTGAGGAGTTCGCTCAGAGAATCGCACAGAGCGGTCTTACAATGGAGCAGTACTTACAGTTCTCAGGCATGACAGTTGACCAGCTTAAGGATCAGGTTCGTCCTGAGGCTACAACACGTATCCAGAGCAGCCTTGTACTTGAGCAGATTGCCAAGGAGGAAAATATCGAGGTTACTGATACAGATATCGATGCAGAGGTAGAGAAGATGGCTAAGGCATACGGCATGGAGGCTGATAAGCTTAAAGAGTACATGGGAGATGCTGAGAAGGAGTCTATGAAGAAAGACCTTGCTATCACAAAGGCCGTAGATCTTATCATGGACAACGTTAAAGAGCGTGCAAAGGCAAAGAAAAAGGCTGATGCAGAAGAGTCTACAGAAGAATAAGATTTTTGAATCAAGATTTGATGGACTGGCTCAGAAGCCTATTTTCTGAGCCGGTCTTTTGAGCTTTTATAAAGGAGGTATTTTATATGAGTTTAGTACCATATGTTATTGAACAGACCAGCAGAGGAGAGCGCAACTACGACATTTACTCCAGATTATTAAAAGATCGTATAATTTTCCTTGGAGAGGAAGTAAATGAGACAACAGCCAGCCTTGTTGTTGCCCAGCTTTTATTCCTTGAGTCTGAGGATCCGAATAAGGATATCCACCTTTACATCAATTCACCGGGTGGAATGGTTACAGCAGGACTTGCTATTTACGATACTATGCAGTACATCAAGTGTGATGTTTCAACAATCTGTATCGGTCTTGCAGCAAGCATGGGAGCTTTTCTTCTCGCAGGCGGTGCAAAGGGCAAGAGATATGCTCTTCCAAATGCAGAGATTATGATTCATCAGCCATCGGGCGGTGCAAAGGGTCAGGCTACTGAGATTCAGATTGCTGCAGAAAATATTTTAAAGACAAAGAAGAGATTAAACGAAATTTTAGCAGCCAATACAGGCAAGCCATACGAGACAATTGCAGCTGATACAGAGCGAGACAACTATATGTCAGCACAGGAAGCCGCAGAGTATGGTCTCATAGACAGTGTAATAACAAACAGATAATCAGAAGTTAGATGAATTTAAGAGGGTACCCCATATGGGATGCCCTCATGCAATAAAAGGAGTTAATAATGGCAGGAAAAAACGACGGAAAGATTCGCTGCTCATTTTGCGGTAAGACACAGGACCAGGTAAATCGTTTGATTTCCGGACCTAATGGAGCTTTTATCTGCGATGAGTGTATAGATATATGTGCCGAGATTCTTGAGGAAGAAGGCGTAGAGGGCCATGAGGACAAAAGCAGCGCTAAGGATGATATAAATCTTGTTACTCCGGAGGAGCTTAAGGCGTTTTTGGACGATTATGTAATAGGACAGGACCAGGCAAAGAAGGTGCTTTCGGTTGCTGTTTACAATCACTATAAGAGAGTACTGGCAGGTGATACATCAGATGTAGAGCTTCAGAAGAGTAATATTCTCATGCTTGGACCTACAGGCTCAGGAAAGACACTTCTTGCGCAGACACTTGCCAGAGTGATAAATGTTCCATTTGCTATCGCTGATGCTACAACACTTACAGAGGCAGGATACGTAGGTGAGGATGTGGAGAATATCCTATTAAAGCTTATTCAGGCGGCAGATTATGATATCGAGCGTGCAGAGCATGGTATCATTTATATAGATGAGATAGATAAAATTACAAAGAAATCAGAGAATGTCTCAATCACCAGAGATGTGTCAGGCGAGGGTGTACAGCAGGCTCTTTTAAAGATTCTTGAGGGCACAGAGGCATCTGTACCGCCACAGGGCGGAAGAAAGCATCCGCAGCAGGAGCTTATTCCTATTGATACTACTAATATACTTTTTATATGCGGTGGAGCATTTGATGGTCTGGAAAAAATTATCGACAGTCGTATGGATACATCATCTATAGGCTTCAATTCAGATGTAAAGTCAAAGACAGAGCTCAATGTAGGAGAGGCGTTCAAGCATGCACTTCCACAGGATTTTGTAAAGTTTGGATTGATTCCTGAGTTTATCGGACGTGTACCTATTACCGTTTCTCTCGAGGCACTCGACAGGGATGCACTTATCCGTATACTTAAGGAGCCTAAGAACTCGCTTATCAAGCAGTACACCAAGCTCTTTGAGCTTGACGGAGTAGGTCTTGAGTTCACAGACGATGCAGTAAATGCCATCGCCGACAAGGCACTTGAGAGAAAGACAGGAGCCAGAGGACTTCGTGCCATCATGGAGGCTGTTATGCTTGACCTTATGTATCGCATACCATCAGACAAGAGCATCAGCAAATGCGTAATCGACAAGGATATCGTTGAGGAAAACTTAAAGCTTGATGGTGATTGCGTGCCTGAGGCATATATCGAGGAAAAAGAGGCATCGTAAGTACAAGGCGGTATTTTACAAAAGATACAGCATCGGATAATATAAATTGCACAGCGGTTTGTTATGCATGGCTGTGCAATAATACAGGAGATATAAGTGGAAGAACAGATTATGAATATGCCTGCAGTAGCGCTGAGAGGGCTTACTATTCTGCCGGGGATGATTGCCCATTTCGACATCAGCAGAGAGCGCTCTCTTCGTGCTGTCGAGGAGGCTATGGAGCAGGATCAAAAGATTTATCTTGTCACACAAAGGAATGTGGACAGTGAGGACCCGACTCAGGAAGACCTCTATCAGATGGGTATTGTTGCTGATATAAAGCAGGTTGTCAGATTACAGAATGATGTTGTGAGAATACTTGTAGATGGAATAAGCCGGGCAGCATTGCTTGGCTTTACCGGTAATGAGAAGTACCTTGAGGCTGAAATCTGTTATTGTGATAGTAATGCAGACAGCCTGCCGGAGGATCTCAGGGAAGCCATGCTTCTCGGAGTCAGAGAGGCTTTTCACAGATATGCGGCAGTCGTCGGCAAAATCAGCAAGGAGCTTATCAGACAGATAGATCAGTATGAGGATCTTGAAAAGCTCATTGATTATGTAACCAACAATCTGCCGGTGTCATATGAGCTTAAGCAGCAGGTGCTTGAGGCAGAGGATATCAATGACAGATATCAGGTTATAGTATCATTACTTCTCTCCCAGGTGGAGGTTATTTCCATAAAGAATGAGCTTCAGAAAAAAGTAAAGGTTCGTGTGGACAAGCATCAGAAGGAGTATGTGCTTCGTGAACAGCTTGGTGTGATACGTGAGGAGCTGGGCGAGAATGCTGACTCGGAGGCTGATGAATATGAGAAAAAGCTATCTGAGTTAGATGCGCCTGACTACGTAAAGGAAAAGACGAAAAAAGAGATAAAGCGCTTTAGAAATATGAGCAGCAGCTCATCGGAGAGCACAGTCGAGAGAGGCTATATAGAGACTGTACTTGAGCTTCCGTGGAACAAGATGTCTGTGGACAACAAGGATCTTGACCATGCAGCACAGGTGCTCGATGATGATCACTACGGATTAAAGGATGTTAAGGAGAGAATACTTGAGTTTCTGGCAGTCAGAAATCTGACAAGCAAGGGAGAGAGTCCTATAATTTGTCTTGTAGGTCCTCCGGGAACAGGAAAGACAAGCATAGCCCGTTCAATTGCGTCGGCACTGGAGAAGAAATATGTGCGTATTTCTCTTGGTGGTGTGCGTGATGAGGCAGAAATCCGTGGACACAGAAAGACATATATCGGCGCTATGCCGGGCCGTATAGTAAATGGCCTAAGACAGGCAGGCGTTTCAAATCCTCTCATGCTGTTGGATGAGATAGATAAGGTGTCAAGTGACTACAAGGGTGACACATCAGCAGCTCTTCTCGAGGTGCTTGACAGTGAGCAGAACTGCAGATTCAGGGATCATTACATCGAGATGCCTGTAGATTTGTCGGAGGTGCTTTTTATTGCAACTGCAAATGAGGTTTCAGGCATTCCAAAGCCGCTTCTTGACAGGATGGAGCTTATTGAGGTGTCAAGCTACACTGAAAATGAGAAATTTCATATAGCAAAGGAACACCTGGTTGAGAAGCAAAAGAGCAAAAACGGAATTAAAAAGGAACAGCTTACGATAACAGATGGTGCTTTAAAGGATATCATCAGGCTGTACACCAGAGAGGCCGGAGTCAGAAGCCTTGAGAGGACTATCGGCAAGCTGTGCCGCAAGGCTGCCAGGGAAATCTTTAAGGACAGCGAAGCTGCTGTAAAGGTTACAAAGACCAATCTTAAGACGTATCTGGGCAATCCGAAGTACAGTCCGGAGAAGAAAAATGATCACGCAGAGGTTGGAATCGTTAGAGGCCTGGCATGGACCAGCGTGGGCGGAGTCACACTCGAGGTTGAGGTGAATGTGCTGCCGGGCAAGGGTGAACTCGTGCTCACCGGTAAGCTTGGCGACGTGATGAAGGAGTCGGCACAGGCGGCACTTAGCTATGTGCGCTCAATAAGCGAAGGATATGGCATTGATGCAGAGTTTTACACGAAGCATGATATCCATATACATATCCCGGAGGGCGCAGTGCCAAAGGACGGACCATCCGCAGGTATCACTATGGCGACAGCCATGCTCTCAGCCATTACAGACAGAGCTGTCAGGGCAGATGTAGCCATGACAGGTGAGATAACACTGCGCGGCAGGGTGCTTCCGATAGGAGGACTCAAGGAAAAACTGCTTGCGGCCAAAGTAATCGGAATAAAAACAGTATGTATTCCAAAGGATAATGAAAAGGATCTGGAGGAGATTTCAAAAGAAATAACAGACGGCATGGAAATCGTGCCGGTGGAGAGATTTTCACAGGTGGAGAAGATAGCATTTGTAAAATAAGAATGAGGAAGAGATTATGGTAATTAAAAGTGTTAATTTAGAGACAGTTTGCGGAATTACAAGCACAATCCCTGACAATGAGTATAATGAAGTGGCATTCGCCGGCAAGTCAAATGTAGGCAAGTCGTCACTGATCAATGCGCTCATGAACAGAAAGTCACTTGCCAGGATCTCTTCACAGCCCGGCAAGACACAGACCATCAATTTTTATAACGTCAATGACGCCATGTATCTGGTCGATCTGCCGGGCTATGGCTATGCCAATGCCAATATCGAAATAAAAGCTAAATGGGGACAGATGATAGAAAACTATCTTCACACCTCAAAAAAGCTTCAGGCAGTGTTTCTATTAATAGATATAAGGCATGAGCCATCGGACAATGATATCATGATGTATGACTGGATGGTAAACCAGGGCTTTGCACCGATCATCATTGCAACCAAATCTGATAAATTGAAAAAAAGCCAGATTGCCGCACACATAAAGACTATCAAGGATGTACTTCATGTGAAGCCGGGCACGGTAGTTATACCGTTTTCGTCCATGTCAAAGGAAGGCAGGGACGAAATCTGGAATCTCATAGATTCACTCGTGTTTGATGAGGAGACGCTTCTTGCCATGAAACAGGAGGAAGAAGCAAAGCGCGAGGCAAAATCAGCTGCAAAAAGAGCCGCTGCATCCCAGCCGCACAAAAAGGAGCGCTGGAAGAAGACTGGAAAGCCGGTTGCCAAAAAGACTAAAGAACGCAGAGATAAGGCCAAGAGCAAAAAAAGCGTTAATAATCATAAAAAGAAATAAAGTCGAAATAGAGTGATAGAAATAAAGCTATAGAAAGAAAGGCGAATATTTAATATATGAAGAATAAATGCAAATTTGTAGGCATTATGTTTTTGTGTATATTGATAGTGTGTACGCTTGCGGTAATGGCATATGAGCACACAGCAGGTATGAAAGGCGCTGCCGGTGGAGTATCAAATTCTTCGGGCAATACAAAAAATACTGACGAAGCTGACGATATACTTACAGTCGTGACATCCTTCTATCCAATGTATATTGCAGCTTTAAATATAGTAGACGGAGTGGAAGGCGTGAGACTTGAAAATTTAAGCGAGCCACAGACCGGTTGTCTGCACGATTTTCAGCTAACACCGGAGGATATGAAGCTTTTATCCACAGCCGATGTTTTTGTAATAAACGGAGGCGGTATAGAGTCGTTTATGTCAGATGTAGCAAAGGCGTATCCGAAGCTTGATGTGGTTGAGGCATGTGAGGATGTGGCACTTCTTTCTGAGGATGATGCAGACAGTGACCACGACCATGATCACGACGCAGACACAGAATCGGACAGTGACCACGACCATGACCACGAAGCAGACGCAGAATCAGATAGCGCGCATGATCATGACCACGGTGATGAGAATGCCCATGCATGGATGAGCGTGCCGCGTTACCGCACCATGGTTCAGACAATCGCATCCCGGCTTGCCGAAAAGGATGCAAAGCATGCTGATGAATATTATGCAAATGCAAAAGCATATGATGCAAAGCTTGCAGTGCTTGAAGAAAAGATAAATAGCCTAAAGAGTCTTACCAATGGACAGAATATCATCATATTCCATGAGGCCTATGCGTATGTAGCGGATGATTTTTCAATGAATGCATGCTATCTGTTAGACCTTGACGAGGAGCGCTCAGTCAGCGCAGGTGAGATAAAACAGGTAATAGGTGCCATAAAGGATGATGGAGTGTCGGTAATACTAGCTGAGGAGCTCTACGGAAAGAGCATGGGAGATACCGTATCGCGTGAGACAGATGTGCATGTGATTTATATCGACCCTCTCAACAGGGGAGAGTACGACAAGGACAGCTATCTTGATGGTATGGAGCACAATATAGAGCTTATCAAAGAGGCATTTACTAAATAAAATTGGAGAAAATATGCGGAAAATAATACAGCCATGTGGCTTTCATTGCATAAAAATAAATAACCTTGGAGTGAGCTTTGGAGAGCAGACAGTGCTTGAGGATGTAAATATGCACATACATTGCGGCTCCTTCAATGTCATAATAGGCCAGAACGGTGCCGGAAAATCTACACTCATAAAGGCGATACTCGGCGAGATACCTCACACCGGTACGATTGAGTTCAAGGATACTAAGGACGGACATATGGCTAAGCTTAAAATCGGCTATGTGCCGCAGTCTGTCAATATCGAGAAAAATACACCGGTCAGCGTGTATGACCTAATAGCAAGCTATCAGTACAATTATCCTGTTTTTCTGCCAAAGAGCAAAAAGATAGAGGCAAAGATAAGGGAGACACTCGAGGTATTTGAGGCTGAGGAGCTCATCGACAAGCAGGTGTGCAACCTCTCGGGAGGACAGCTGCAGAGAGTGCTTCTTTCCATGGCAATCATGGACGAGCCGAACTTGCTGCTGTTGGATGAGCCGGTGTCCGGAATAGACCAAAACGGCATGGAGCTTTTCTATAAGACCATGGATTATTTAAAGACTCACTATGACCTTGCAATCATACTGATATCGCACGATTTGGACTATGTGGCAAAGTACGCAGACCATGTTGTGCTGCTTGATAAGACAGTAGCAAAGCAGGGAACTGTGAAGGAAGTCTTCGAGAGCAAGGAATTTGAGAGAATTTTTTACACAGGAGAGGAATCCTGGGTGAGAGAGGAGGAACACAAATGAATATAACCTCCTGGCTTCAATATGATTTTATGAGAAATGCCCTTATCGCTGTGCTCATCATCACACCGCTTTTTGGCATAATGGGAACCATGATTGTAAACAAAAAGATGGCATACTTTTCAGATGCACTCGGACATTCAGCACTTACAGGAATCGCTGTCGGAGTGGTATGCGGCATGGCAGACACCTCGCTTGCCATGGTGATATTTGCGATAGTGTTTGCACTTCTTTTAAATAAGATAGGCAGTCTGAACACTGCATCGACAGATACCATTATATCGGTATTTTCATCGTGCTCTGTGGCGATAGGTCTTGCGATACTGTCAAAGGGCGGCAATTTCAGCAAATACTCAAGTATACTGGTGGGCGATGTGCTAAGCATCACAAAGACTGAGATAGTTTATCTAATTGTGATTTTTGTGGTCACTATAGTGTTCTGGGTGCTTTGCTTCAATAAGCTCAACGCCATATGTATACACAGAAGCGTGGCAAAAAGCAAGGGTATCCATGTGCGTCTTCTGGATAATCTGTTTGCGGTGCTTGTAGCACTCATAGTTATGCTATCCATCAAGTGGATAGGCATACTTATCATAAATGCTCTGCTTATATTACCGGCGGCTTCATCAAGGAATATTTCGGAAAATATGCGTGAGTATCATTTCTTTTCAGTGATATTTTCAGTTTTTTCAGGAATAGTCGGTCTTGCTGTGTCATACTACACCAATGTGGCAACAGGTCCGATGATAGTGATTATTGCATCGGTAATATATTTTTCGACATTTATATTTGGAAGAAAATTGAAAAAATAACGGCAAGGGCTATAAGAAACAGAATATGATATATTAGAGGGACTGCGCGCAACGTGCAGTCCCTTTTTAGGTTAATTTGACTGATGAGATGTAAAAATTAACAATTAAATGAGAATATTTAAATTTGCTCTTTTTGGCAGGGTGTGTTATAATCCTTGTATACAAAAAACAGAGGTAATACAATATGGGTAGTAATAACGATATTTCATTAAAAGCATTAGCCAAGATTAACCTGGGGCTGGATGTGGTGAGGCGCAGAGAGGACGGATATCATGAGGTCCGCATGATTATGCAGACCATTCAGCTGTATGACAGGCTCGATATCAAAAGGACACAGGAGCCCGGCATACAGATACAGACCAATCTGTCTTTTCTCCCTGTAAACGAGAACAATCTCATATACAAGGCTGCAAAGCTTCTGATGGATGAGTTTTCTATAACTGACGGTGTATCAGTGAAGCTGGACAAGCGTATTCCTGTTGCAGCAGGGATGGCGGGGGGCAGTACTGATGCGGCAGCCATGCTTATAGGTGTAAACAGGCTTTTTTCACTGGGACTGACAAAGAGACAGCTTATGGAAAGAGGTGTGCAGATAGGTGCGGATGTACCATACTGTATTATGAGAGGCACGGCGCTGGCCGAGGGCATAGGAGAGGCGCTTAGTCCTCTTCCTCCAATGGTAAAGTGTCCGGTGCTTGTTGCAAAGCCGTCCATCTCGGTATCCACAAAGTTTGTGTATCAGAATCTGAAGCTTGATGATACGACTATTCATCCGGATATAGACCGCCTGATAGATGATATAAAGGCTAAGAATCTGCATGATATCGCAGCGCATATGGGAAATGTCTTAGAGACTGTGACCATACCAAATTATCCGGTGATAGATGAGATAAAGAAGCATATGCTTTCAAATGGCGCAGTAGGAGCCATGATGAGCGGTAGTGGTCCGACGGTTTTTGGTCTGTTTGACGATGAAGATACTGCAAAGAAAGCGTACAAAGCCATGAGAAGCTCACATCTTGCCAGACAGGTGTATCTGACATCTGTATACAATAATCGCAAATAACGTGATATCCGGATAGCACAGAGGGTGCTTTATAGTTACTTTTTTCTTATATGTGAGAATGATAATACAAGAGATAGGAGAAGTTTGATGACTGATAATTTAACTTTAAATATGGATGCATATCTGCCACTTCGTGATGTGGTGTTTAATACACTTCGTGAGGCAATTTTAAAGGGTGAGCTCAAGCCGGGAGAGAGACTTATGGAGTTGCAGCTTGCGTCAAAGCTTGGAGTCAGCCGTACACCTATACGTGAAGCAATCAGAATGCTTGAGCAGGAGGGGCTTGCAGTCACAATGCCGAGAAAGGGCGCAGAGGTTGCCAAGATGACTCTCAAGGATATGGAGGATGTGCTTGAGGTGAGAGAGGCTCTCGATGAGCTTGCAGCCAAAATAGCCTGTAAGAAAATCAGTGATGATGAGCTTGCGAATCTAAAAACCATAAAGGACGAGTTTAAGAGGAGCATGGACTCAGGAGATGTGAAAAAGATAGCTGAGGAGGATGTGAAGTTTCACGATGCTATCTATGAGGCGACCAACAATGCGAAGCTTGTATCTATGATGAACAATATCCGCGAGCAGATGTACCGCTACAGAGTGGAGTATTTAAAGGATCCGAAGAATTATCCGATGCTTGTGAAGGAGCATGATGCCATCTACAGGGCGCTTGAGGCAAGAAATATGGAGCTTGTGACTACAGAAATGCATACGCATGTGGCTAATCAGGCGGTTGCTGTGAAGGCTGTGATACAAAAGCAGGATGAAGAGAAGAAATAAAACAGAATATAACAAGATTATAGCAGACAAAGATAATAAAATACAAAATAATATAACAAAACCAAGGGCTGCCGGTCGCACTGATGTGTGAACGGAGGCCTTTTTTAGTGGATTAGTTAGTGGCTTAGATAATAGCAAAAAATAAGTAATCAGGGATATTTGCGAGCTTGTATGGTCATACTATATCAGGAATTTAGAACGTGACAGGATATAGGAGAGTTAAAGATGACCACAAACATAGATGAAAACATAAAAAGCTTCAGGCAGATATATTCTGACTGCTCTGATATCAAGATGCAGGAGATGTATCTGGGGCGTGATGCCTCAATAAAGTGCTTTGTTGCATATATTGAGGTGACATGTGCAGGTTCCGGTATCAATAACAGTGCATTTGGACGATTTACCTCATACCTTGAAGGGATAGACCGGGATCAGGTTAAGGAAGTACTTGACAAAAATCAGGCAGCTTTATCCGAATTTGCGCATTTGCACACGGTTAATGAGGCGGCCCAGATGATGCTGACAGGAGACGTGATTTTTTTTGTGGATGGTTATCCGGATGCCTTCAAGCTTCCTGATAAGGGATATCCCGCCATGTCAATTCAGGAGATTGATTCGGAAAAGGTCATAAGAGGCTCCAATGAGGGCTTTGCTGATTCCATAAAGATAAATACAGCGCTTATCAGGCGCAGGTTAAGGAGCACACGCTTAAAGTGTAAAGAGGTGAAAAAGGGACTTCGAGGACACAGCAATGTGGACATACTATATGTGAGAGACCTCGTAAAACCGGGGCTTGTAGAGGATGTGGAAAGAAATCTGGACAGCTATGTGATAGACCATGTGGGTGACTCGGGAGTTCTTGAACAATTTGCTGAGGCAAAATGGTATTCACCGTTCCCACAGCTTCAGACCACAAAGCGGCCGGATGTGGCGGTAAATGCGCTTCTAGAAGGGCGGGTGGTGGTGCTGTGCGATAATTCACCGATAGCAATAATACTGCCAACCACCATGAACAATTTTTTAAAAACCGCAGATGATTACTATAACAGAACGATAGCGGCAAGCTTTGCCAGATTGATAAGGTACGTGGCAGCCTTCATGTCATTTACATTGCCGGGGCTTTATCTGGCGGTCACAAATTTTCATACGCAGATACTGCCGACACCTCTCATACTGGCGTTTTATGAAGCCAGACTCAGCTGCCCGTTTCCGCAGCTCATAGAGGTACTAATGATGGAGCTGTCCTTTGAACTGCTTCGCGAAGCCGGCATAAGACTTCCAGGAGCAATGGGAAACACGATAGGCATAGTCGGAGGCCTCATAATCGGACAGGCAGCAGTGGATGCAAATTTAGTAAGCCCTATAGTGGTCATCCTCGTTGCATTCACCGCACTCTGTTCGTTTGCCATACCGAGTGAGGAGTTTGCATTTTCATTTAGGATACTCAAATTCGCTGTAATAATGATGTCGGCATGGCTTGGATATTTTGGATTTTTAATAAGTCTGATGGTGATACTTTTGCATCTCGCAAAGCTCAAAAGCTGTGGTTACCCATACATGATGCCATTTGTGGGCAGCGAGCTGACAGGCGGCGAGGATGAAAAGGACAGTATCATACGATTTCCGCTTCGCAGACTATGGAGGCGGCCTGTATTTGCGAGAGAAAATGAGTGCAGAAAGCTGAAAGGAAATAAGGATGACTAAAAATATGAGCACAAGCTACACATTTGCACAAAATGAAAGCATATCGCCCCGCCAGCTATACAGGCTATACGTCTTTAATCTGCTTGGAGTCGGCACACTGGTGCTTCCAAACAATCTGGCAAAGCTTGGAAAGTATGCTTTTATCTCAATCGCACTCGGAGTTTTCATGGCATGGCTATTTATGTGGATAGTAAGCGAGGTACGTGAACGCAGAAAAACGATATATGACAGAAGCATTGATAAAACAAAATATGCGAAAATGTTAATTTATGATTTAATTATTGCTATATACGAGCTGTCACAGGCCGCATTTCTTGCATGGATATTTGTAAAGCTGATACGTGACAGCCTTATACCGGATGAGTCATTTACAGTTGTACTCCTTGTGATAATGGCGGTATGCGCTTATGCGCTAAGTGGCGGAGTGGAGTGCCGGGCAAGGGTATACGAGGTAGTATTTTTCTTTGTGCTGATACCGCTTGCTGCTATGCTTTTGTTTGCGATATCGGATGTGAGATTTGACTATCTGATGATTAAGGACAGAGTCGGTGTGGACTTTGGCATAGCGGATATATTTGCGGGTGCATACTATGTGTTTGCAGCATCCATTTCCGTGTTCAATGTACTGTTTGTAAGGGAACGCACTGCCTCACAGATACGAGGGAGTGTGAGTAAAGCAATATTCACATATGCAGGCATTCTTTTTTTATTGTATGCAGTATTGCTTGGAAACTTCGGAAAATATTCACTGTCGGAAATAGAGTTTCCGGCTGTCGTACTGATGAGTGATGTGCAGATAAAAGGCAGCTTCTTCAAGAGGGCAGATGCACTGATGCTGTCGGTGTGGTTTTTCACGCTGTTTTCAGTACTCAATATGAGCCTTTATTATGCGGTTTTAAGATGTGAGAATTTTGCTGAAAATACGGGAAAAATTATATTTACATTTAATAAAAACCGGCATTTCTGCAGCAATAAGCAATTTGGCTCTGACAGACAGAAAAGCCATGACAAGGAAAAGAGCACTATGAGAAGCTGGTGCATCATTTTTGTCATAGCAGTCACAGTGACCTTAGCATATATTCTTGAAAGTGGAGATGAAATCGTGAAAAAATATCTTGGATTTTTATTGTGCATAGCGATACCGGTCATAGTAGTGCTGACGATAGGTCTCATGCTCACTGGCTGCAGTGCAGTGGAACTTGAGGAGCGCTGTTTTCCGACACTTGCGGCGGTGGATATTGTAGATGTAGATACTGACGAAATAACCGATAAAGAAGTAACTGATAACAAAGCATATGTTAGCCACAGAGATGTTTCGGCAAATGAAAATAGCGGATATATAGAGTTCTACTATAACATGGACAAATCATACGAACCGGAATATGCAGATGATATCAAAACAGCAGTGGACAGCTTCGAGGATCGGCTGTCACAAAAAGCCGATACCAATCATTTGAAGGTGATTTTAATAGGAAAAACACTTAGAAAAGATAAAGCAGCTTATTCAGATTTCATGGAATATTGCAAGACATCAAAAAAATTTCCGAGAAACACATATGTGTGCATAGCAGATGATATAAATGATATCTTTGATAACATGGGTGATTATTATGAGCAGAAAATAAATAAGGAGAATCATGAGGATGGTGAACCGATAATTACACTTGGCACATTGCTGGATGACTATACGAATGAAATTCATGAAACCCGGTAAAATTTTCAAAAAGGATGAATAAGCTCGTCAAATAAGGCAATACTTGTTTACATGAGAAAGAAAATAATAATAACAACCATAGCAATAATATCCCTTACGGCAGCGATAGCTGCAAAAAATCATACACCTGCCGCAAACACCAATAGTATAGCGTGTACAGCCGACATGCAAAAATCCATCGCCGGCAAAATCCTGCGTTTTCACGTGCTGGCAAACAGCGACAGCGAAGCAGACCAGAATGTGAAAAAGCAGGTGCGCGATGCAGTAGGGGCTTACATAGAGCCATATCTGCTGGAGTGCGAAAATATCGAGGAAACCAGAGCCACCGTAAATGACCATATGGACGAAATAATAGCGGTATCAAAGGAGACGCTTGCAGCAAACGGTTTTACATATGGCGCATCAGCAGAGCTTACACACACCGATTTCCCGGAAAAGACGTATGGAGACTATACATTTCCTGAGGGAAATTACGAGGCGCTTGAAATAACACTGGGCGATGGAGCCGGTCATAACTGGTGGTGCGTGCTGTATCCAAACATGTGCTTTAGGGGCAGTGTGTACGAGGTGGTGGAGGACGAAGCAAAGGAAAATCTTAAGGAGGTACTCACTCCGGACGAGTATGAGAGCATATTTGACAGTGGAAAATATGAAATAAAACTAAAAATCCTTGATATTTTCAGATAAAACAGTTAGTATATTCATGCTGAAAAAATATATTAAAAGAAAATATGTGATGAGAAATTATTTAAGCGTGAATTAATTTAGATATGCAAGAGGATAAGGAGAAAGAAATGACAAAGGATGTAGTAGTATCATTAAAGGGCTTACAGCTCGCACCGGACCAGCAGTCGGATGCGGTAGAGGTGATTGCCCCGGGAGAGTATTATATAAGAAATAACAAGCACTATGTGCTTTTTGAGGAGATAATGGAGGGTGAGACCCAGACACTCAAAAATATGCTTAAATTCAATGACAATTATCTTGAGTTCACCCGCAAGGGACCTATGAGTGTACATATGATATTTGAGAAGGGAAAGAAAAACCTGACATATTATTATACACCGTTTGGAAGTATCCAGATAGGTATTGATGCCACAAGCATAGAGGTAAAGGAGACTGAGGACGAGATAAGGGCAGAGGTAAAGTATGCACTTGATGTCAACTATGAATTTGTAGGCGACTGTCACATCAATATAGCTGTGAAGAAAAAAGGCGCAGCAGTCAAAATTGCATAAAAGTCTGCCAAGCCTATGGGGTAAAAAAATATATAAAGCATATATGGATAAAGCATATAAAAAACAGAGCATGTGAGGATGAAAACCATCCCACATGCTCTGTTTATGTACATGAAAATTAAATCATGATATTATTTCTGCTTAGCCTTTTTGGCAGCCGCTTTAGCAGCTTTTCTTTCAGCCTTTGCAGCCTCCTCAGCCTTGAGCTGTTCGTTGGCCTTGCTGTAATTTTCTGCCATTCTTGCACGGAAGCCTTTTTTCTTCTTAGGCTTCTCAAGAGGTCCTCTGATACCGCGGACAGCTGTGATGTAGATACCGCTGACAGAAGCCTTAACCTCTTTCTTTAAAGGAATCTCATCAAAGATCTGCTCGTCTGCGATAAGAGTCATGACTCTTGGTCCGACCTTGGCCTTGACTACAGGCAGCTTTGAGCGGCGCATAAGCTTTGGTGTCTGCTCAATAATCTGCTGTGGGAGACCGGCATCCTTTAGCTTCATACGCTTTTTGTCAATGATTAGCATATTGACAGTCTGCGATGCTGCAGCTATCTGCTCGTCCTGCTCTTCCTTTCTTTTTTGTGCTTTTTTACCGAGGATTGTTAATACTATAAATGCTACCACAAGCACTACTGCGATAACAATAAGTACGATTAATGCTGGATTCAAAACGTATCCCTCCTAAAAATTTGCTTATTTAAATTAATTCTATCAAATATGCTAAAAAAAATCAATCTTTATTGCAAGAATAGGTAAAACCGTAGTATAATAGAACTATATTTTGGGAGAAGTCTTTAGAAGACGCAAAGGGGTATTTATTAATGAAGAAAATTGCTCTTCTGGCTGATGGCTGGAGAAGATATGTAACATATTCGTGGGTTGAGGGGATCATGGAAGGCTCTAAAGAGCTGGGACTGGATGTGTGCATGTATTTTTACAACACCAACGGAACCTGGAGTCAAGATCCAAAGTTTAACAAAGGCGAGTATGCGCTGAACGATTTGCCTGATTTAAACAGCTTCGACGGAGTGGTATTTGACTGCACCAATACGATCAACCAGGATGAGATACATTATATGGTCAGAAAGCTTCAGTCGGTAAATGTGCCGGTAGTGAGTATCGGGTATAAGGTTGATGGGTTTTACTATGTGGGCGACGACAATAAGAGGCTGTTTCGCAAGGTGATGGATCATATGTACTATGAGCATGGCTGCAAAAGCTTTGTGTTTGCAGGTGGTCCGCCGTATCATTATGAGAACAGAATGCGTTTTGAGGCCTTTAAGAAGGCTTTAAGTGATTATGGCATACCACTTACAGCTGATAAGTATATGTTTGGTGATTTTGATTATCAGACGGGTGTCAGGTATATGAGTGATTGGCACGAGAGCAAAAAACCGTTACCGGATGTGTTTTTATGTGCAAATGACAATATAGCAGCAGGACTGTGTGCGACAGCAGAGGTTCTCGGATACAAGGTACCACAGGATTTTAAGGTCACAGGCTTTGACAATCTGGATAAGGCTGCGTACTTTAACCCACAGATTACAACAGTGGAGCACAACAGGGGCAATATAGGCAGAAAAGTTCTTGAGATATTTAAGGAGCTTTGGAATGGCACGGGTGATGCTTCTGATAAATACCTTGATTCTGAGTTTATCCCGGCTGAGAGCTGCGGATGCCCTAATACCGGCAGAGTGGATTATCGTAATTACATAAAGAATATTATCAAAGGCTCCGTTGCAAAAGAGCAGGAGGAGGATGCAGTAATGATCCTCCAGAAAGAGCTCGAGGAGTGCAATGAATACTATGATTTGTTTGAGCGATACTCTGACTATATACAGAGCATGAAGTGTGACGGAGTGTATGTGGTCGGTGTTTCTGATCTGGCAGCTGCAAGGAACAATGCACACTTTGGGAAGCATGGCTATGATATTGACGACGAGGTTGTACTCTATGCGGATGACAAGTACAATGGAAAGCTTGAGTTTAAGAGTGTAAATGACCTTATGCAGTACATGCAGAGTGTAGATAAAAACACCTGCTATATGTATTATTCGCTGCATTTCAGGGACGAGATAGTGGGTTATGTAATACTCAGGAATCCTGAGTTTTTGTACGACCATCCTGAGCAGTTTGATATACAGTCTGCCCTTCTTAAGAAGCTTGAGAATCTTTTTAAGCAAAAGGTACTTGAGAATACAAATAATGAGCTTAAGAATCTCTACAACCATGATGCGCTCACAGGCCTATACAATCGTGTGGCATGCAATGAGATGGTCATTCCTATGTTTGCTGAGCTTGAAGCTCAAAATGTCGGTTGCACCATAGTATTTCTCGATGTGGATGATTTCAAGGACATAAATGATACATACGGACACCAGTACGGTGACGAGCTTTTAAAGACTGTGGCGAGGGTGCTTGATGAGCAAAAGCCTGAAGGAAGTATGGTATATAGATTCGGTGGAGATGAATTTATCGTGTTTATCCCCGGGGACAGACATGACACTGCTGAGAAGTATATAAAGCGCGTGTATGATATCATGGAGCAGCACAGCCTGTTTATCAGTCACGGCATCATATATACGAAGCCGGGCAGTGGTAAGAGCTTTGACGATTATCTCGTAAGTGCTGACACAAAGATGTATCAGCTTAAGCAGCAGCACAAGCAGAAAAAGGATAGCAATTTCTTAAAGGGAGTGGATATTTCATCCGTTCCTATGATGGTTGACAATAATATACAAATAATGGATAGGGAAGGTCATGTGTGCAGGGTATTTGATTTTTTAAAGCTGAATAATGTAAATTCAGTCCGTCTGCGCATATGGAATGAGCCTGATAAGGTGCCGGAGTCTAAGGGGTATTGCAGTCTTACATATGTTCTCGAGATGGCTCATATCATTAAAAAATACAAAATGCATTTTCTACTTGATTTTCATTATTCGGATTACTGGGCAGATCCGGGACAGCAGAATAAGCCTGATGCGTGGAAGAATTTAAGCTTTGATGAGCTGAAGGAGGCAGTGCACAAGTACACATATGATGTGCTATATAGATTAAAAATCATGGATTGTGCGCCGGATATGGTTCAGATTGGCAATGAAATAAGGAGTGGTATGCTGTTTCCGGATGGTGCAGTGCCACAGTACAGGCAGCTGGCTGCGCTTGTAAATGAGGGAATCAGAGCTGTCAGGGAGCTGCTCCCGGAGACAAAGGTCATGATTCATCTGGATCAGGGAGGCAGATATAACTGTATTATGCCTTGGCTTGATTCTATGTTTAATGCGGGCATGCTGCCGATTGACGCGATTGGTCTTTCATTTTATTCGTTCTGGCATGGTACCTTCATGGATTTGAAGGATACTATGAGCAGGCTCATAAAATTATATAATCTGCCGGTTTATATTGTGGAGACAGCTCATCCGTGGAGGCATTGCAAGGGAGAGCATATCTCGAAGGAACTCATGGAGACTGCAGGCCTTGATGCAGGCAGCGCAGAGCAGAAGAAGTCTCTTGAAATAATCATGCAGATAGCAGCAGAGGTGTCAAAAGATACCGGAAAGACCGGTGTATACTACTGGGAGCCTGTCGGTGTGCCTGGTAAAGGCATGGGAACCTGGTTTGAGAATATGGGTATGTTTGACGAGCATGGCAGGGCTTTGCCGTGCTGGGATGCAATCAGGGACTTTGATCCGAAAAATCCTCCGATTAAAGAGCTTGATAAGTATATTGAATCACTTTATGAGTATGAAAAAACACCGGAGGTGGAGGATTTCATGAAGCTTCTTATGATTCATGGAAATCTAATCTCAAATCCTGAATTTAAGGATGGATTTAATAATTGGCAGATTGAGACAAGCCTCGAAGAAAGACAGTATACACTGGGTAAGGATGGAGTGTTTATCTCTTCAGATGCCAATTTTGATTATTCGATAAGCCAGACGGTGGATATTGAATATACCGGTGAGTATATAGCAGCGGTTGACTATAGAGGAACCAATACAACAGGTGTCGAGGTCGAGCTGTTTATGGATGTGGAGGATGAAAGCGGCGTTCATACATATACAAGCAACATTTTCCCGGCTGATGTCAGGTTTGTGACACATCTGCTTAAGCCGGTAAGGCTGCAAAAGAATGCCAGGGTGACAGTAGGGCTTAGGATGCATACTCCTCCGGTGTTTGCAAAGATAAAGAAAATTTCACTCGTTGTAATTTAACCTGATATGTGATATTGTAGACAGGTATAGTGTTTTGCGGATGCGTTTTTGCCGTGGCAGGGCATTGTACATATAAATAACATGACTTACAGATTTCAGGAGGATTCCAATGAGTGAGAAGAAGAATACAGGTAAGAAGGCAGTCATAGCAGTGATTGTGATTGCACTTATCGTGGTAATTATTGCGCTTGCTGTTGTGATAAGCAACAAGAGCAAAAAGGATGGCTCAAAGAGCGCAACAGAGGCAGGCACCGAGGCCGGCAGCGAGACGATGCGAAGCGGACAGTTTGACATAGACTACGCAAAGCAGGTTACAAAGCTTGCAGACTATTCAGGTGTTGCAATTACAGTCTCAAACGATTATGAGATAAACGATACGGCAAAGCAGACATATCTGACCAATGTGCTTCAGTCATATGGTGCAGATGCGTACAAGCAGGTTACAGATCGTGATACAGTTGCAGATGGCGATTATGTCAAGGTTGATTACACAGGATATAAGGATGGCAAAGCATTTGATGGTGGTTCTGCTACAGATGTGATGCTTGATGTGACAAATAACAGCCAGGTCGGCGGTTCATCCTTTATTGATGGATTTACAAAGCCTATAATCGGAGCCAAGGTGGGTGACAAGGTTAAGGGTGACGTGACTTTCCCTGAGGATTATGGCAATGACGACTTAAACGGACAGACAGTTACATTTGAGTATACAGTAAAGGGCATTTACTCAGCAGATCCTGTTGCACTTGCTGATATGACAGACGAGCAGGTCAACACAGTGTTTGGAAAGGCCGGAGTGACAACTAATGCCCAGCTTACCACACAGATTGAGAAAGATTTGAAGCAGCAGCTCTACAGCGCTGAGGTGGACAAGATAAAGAGCTACATGATTGAAAACAGCACAGTCGAGATTCCTGATGAGTATCTACAGGCGAGACTCAATGAGTATATTGCTTCATTTACTAAAGAAAATGTCAAGGATGGACAGACACTTAAGAAATATTTAAAGTCCAACTACAACATGACAGTGGATCAGGCCACAGAGAAGTGGAAGGAGAATCTGACAGACCAGATAAAGACAGAGTTCATTTTTGGACTTATCGCTGAGAAGGAAAATATCAAGATGGATGATGATGCCTTCAACAGCTATGTGGATTACATCGTATCAGCCAGCAATGGTCAGTTCAGCAAGGCTTCTGAGGTATACAAGTATTTTGGAAGCGGACACAAGGATGAGGGAAAGACATACCTTAAGAACCAGTACCTTGTAAACAAGGCTATCGATACAGTCACAGAGAAAGCAAATGTGACATTTGAGGATGGCAGTGCAGCGCCGGATACTTCAAGTGACAGTGCTGATGCCGAATAATAACGATAAATATGCTGTCTGTGGTGATGCGCAGGCAGCTTAAATGGAGGATTAGATAATGGAACTTACAAACATACGCGAGATTTTCCGCAACAAGGACAAATTCGCTGACAAAGAGGTGACTATCGGAGGATGGGTCAGAAGCAATCGTAATTCAAAGAATTTTGGATTTATCGTGGTAAACGACGGTACATTTTTTGAGCCAATCCAGGTTGTATACGGAAATGGCTTAGACAACTATGATGAGGTTGGCAAGATCAATGTCGGAGCTGCAATTATCGTAAGAGGTACACTTGTGCTTACTCCGGATGCAAAGCAGCCATTTGAGATTCAAGCCGCAGAGGTGACTGTTGAGGGGGCATCCACACCGGATTATCCTCTGCAGAAGAAGAGACATACATTTGAGTATCTTCGTACAATCTCACACTTAAGACCTCGTACCAATACATTTGAGGCGGTTTTCAGAGTGCGCTCACTCTGCGCATATGCTATTCACAAATTCTTCCAGGAGAGGGATTTTGTGTACGTGCACACACCGCTTATCACAGGAAGTGACTGTGAGGGTGCAGGAGAGATGTTCCAGGTGACCACACTTGATTTGAACAATCTCCCTATGACAGAGGATGGAAAGGTGGATTTCTCAAAGGATTTCTTTAATAAGCCTACCAACCTTACTGTTTCAGGACAGTTAAACGGCGAGACATATGCTATGGCATTCAAGAATATCTACACCTTCGGACCTACCTTCCGTGCGGAGAATTCAAACACCACACGTCATGCGGCAGAGTTCTGGATGATTGAGCCTGAGATTGCTTTTGCAGACCTTGAGGATGATATGATGCTTGCAGAGAGCATGCTCAAGTATGTTATCAACTATGTGCTTGAAAATGCACCTGAGGAGATGGCATTTTTCAACAATTTCGTGGATAAGGGACTCCTTGACAGATTAAGAAATGTTGTTGAAAATGATTTTGCCCGTGTGACATACACAGAGGCTATCGACATCCTTTCAAAACACAATGACAAGTTTGATTACAAGGTATCATGGGGCTGTGATTTACAGACAGAGCATGAGAGATACCTTACAGAGCAGATTTATAAGCGCCCTGTATTTGTCACAGATTATCCGAAGGAGATAAAGGCCTTCTACATGAAGCTGAATGACGACGGAAAGACCGTTGCAGCAGTTGACTGTCTCGTGCCGGGAATCGGAGAAATCATCGGTGGAAGCCAGAGAGAGGATGACTACGACAAGCTCCTTGCCAGAATAAATGAGCTTGGACTTTCAGAGGATGACTACAAGTTCTACCTTGACTTAAGAAAATACGGCTCTGCAAGACACGCAGGCTTTGGACTGGGCTTTGAGAGATGCGTAATGTATCTTACCGGCATGGGCAATATCCGTGACGTTATCCCATTCCCTAGAACAGTTAATAACTGTGAGCTGTAATCACGAATGAATTTCATACATGAATAATTACCGCCCTCTGCACATATATATGATGTGTGGAGGGCGTTTTTATGTGGAGAAAAATCAAAGGTCCTGTTATAACAATATGTATCATGCATCTTACGGCGCTTTTGTGCCTTATCATACTTTCTATAGTACAGTGCTTTGTCGACATGGCGGAGTGGATAAGCTTTGCACTCTCAATGGCGGTCAATATAGTGGTGGGGCTTGTGTGCGGATTTTTGCTCAAATGCTGCTTTCACCGCAGACGTTTTATCAGGGTGACGGTCGCAGCATACTGGATAACGTATGTGATAGCAACAGTGGTCATAGATATAGGTGAATCAAAAAATATATTCGAGCTTTTGATAATACTCCTTCTGGTAATGTTTTCAGCGCTTGTTTTTCGCTAAAAAAGGACTTTTCATATTGATAATGCTGTGATATAATGTTGAAAGCAAATATGATGTGTCAATCAGACATCGTTAAATGAAAAGGAGATAAAAATGAAACACGTAAAGACATTAAATACAAGAAAATTACAGAACACAGTTAAAAAGGGCGGATGTGGCGAGTGCCAGACATCATGCCAGTCAGCTTGCAAGACATCTTGTACAGTTGGAAACCAGACTTGTGAGCAGTACAAATAGTCATAGGTGAAGCGGATTTAAAGAGTGTGCGCTGATAGGTGCACACTCTTTTCGCAGTGTAATTTTAAAATGTGTATAGAAAGAGAGGAATATTGTAGTGGTTCATCAGTACAAGAACAACGGCTATAATATTGTCTTAGATGTCAACAGTGGCGCAATCCATGTGGTGGATGATGTCACATATGACGTTATTGAGCTGTTTGAGGACAACTCAGCTAAGGAGATTATTGAAAAGCTTGTGGACAGGTATCCACAGACGGAGATAGAAGAAGCAATACAGGAAGTAAATGAGCTTAAGGATAATGAAGAGCTCTTCACAGAAGATACATACAAAGAGCGTATCATAGATTTCAAAAAGCGCCAGACAGTTGTAAAGGCACTTTGCCTTCACATAGCGCACGACTGCAACCTTGCCTGCAGATATTGTTTTGCAGAAGAGGGCGAGTATCACGGCAGACGAGCTCTCATGAGCTACGAGACAGGAAAACAGGCACTTGATTTTTTGATTGCCAATTCAGGCAGCAGGAGAAACTTAGAGGTAGACTTCTTTGGAGGAGAGCCTCTTATGAACTGGGATGTGGTGAAGCAGCTTGTGGCATATGGAAGAGAGCAGGAGAAGCTTCATGACAAGCATTTCAGGTTCACACTCACCACAAACGGTGTGCTCTTAAATGACGAGATTATGGAGTTCGCTAACAAAGAGATGGACAATGTGGTCCTTAGTATCGACGGACGCAAGGAGGTTCATGACCGCATGAGACCTTTCAGAAAGGGCGCCGGCAGCTATGACCTTATTGTTCCGAAATTCCAGAAGTTTGCAGAGAGCAGACATCAGGACAAGTACTATGTGAGAGGTACATACACACATTTCAATACTGATTTTTCAAAGGATGTGCTTCATCTGGCTGATTTAGGTTTTAAGCAGATTTCGGTTGAGCCTGTAGTGGCACAGCCTACAGATGAGTATGCACTTAAGGATTCTGATTTACCTGTGCTCTTTGATGAGTACGACAGACTTGCAGCAGAGATGGTAAAGAGAAACAAGGCAGGAAACGGCTTCAATTTCTTCCATTTTATGATAGATTTAGAGGGAGGACCTTGTGTATATAAGCGTCTTTCCGGCTGTGGCTCAGGAACTGAGTACCTGGCAGTGACTCCATGGGGAGATTTATATCCATGTCATCAGTTTGTGGGCAATGAGGACTTCCTTATGGGTAATGTCTGGGATGGCATCAAGGCCACTGACATCCAGGATGAGTTTAAGTGCTGTAATGTTTATGCCAAGGAAAAATGTCGCAACTGTTTTGCCAGATTCTATTGCAGCGGTGGCTGTGCCGCCAACTCATACAACTTCCATGGCACAATCACTGATGCCTATGATTTAGGCTGCGAGCTGCAGAAGAAGCGTATAGAGTGCGCTATCATGATTAAGGCAGCAGAGGCTGATATGGCAGATGATGCACAATAATTTGAATTTGTCACGGGAAACGGATAGCGGTATTTGTGACCCGTGTGCGAATATATTTGCCATCTGTATACCTATATGGATGGTAGCAAAATGACAGGAAGGTATAAGAAAATGAAAAAAGGAAAGAGTTGGGTGATTATCCTTGTGGCAGTCATTTGTATCGGCTTGCTGGGCTGGTATTCCACTGCAGTAATCACCGACACAAAGCAAAAGCAGGAGGCAACTGCTAATGGTGAGAGCACCAAGGATAAGGATTATCAGAATATCAAGCTTGGTCTCGACCTCTCAGGTGGTGTTTCAATCACCTACCATATCAAGGACAAGAATCCTTCAGACAAGGATGTAAATGATACTATCGCAAAGCTCGAGGAGCGTGCAGAGAGCTACACAACAGAGTACTCTGTATACAAGAGCGGGGATGACCGTATCACTGTAGAGATTCCGGGTGTTGACGACCCTAACAAGGTACTCGAGGATCTTGGAAGTCCGGGATCACTGTACTTCATCGCCCAGTATGACAGTGACGGAAATGCCAACTATACACAGGACACATCGGTTGAGGGCGGCTACAAGCTCAACTATGATATTGACACCTTAAAGGCCAATGGCTCAGTCATCCTCGATGGTAACGATGTAAAGGATGCAAGCGCCCAGTATGACCAGTCATCATCTACATCAACCAAGGAGCCTGTTGTTTCATTAAAGCTCAAGGATAAGGCTATTGACACATGGGCAGATGCCACAAAGAAGGCAAAGGATGCAGGACAGTCAATCGGTATATACTATGATGATCATTTCATCAGCGTTCCTACAGTAAGCGCCGTTATCTCAGATGGTAACTGTGTAATCAACGGAATGAAGGATTACGACGAGGCAACAAGCCTTGCAACATTTATCCGTGTCGGAGCCATCAACCTCCAGCTCGAGGAGTTAGAGTCAAATGTTGTTGGCGCACAGCTCGGTGGAACAGCGCTCACAAATGCAGTAAAGGCTGCAATTATCGGAATTATCTTAATCATGATATTCATGATTGTGCTCTATGGTATACTCGGTGTGGTTGCATCTATCGGACTTGCACTCTACTCAATGCTTACAGTACTGTTTATTTACTGGTTTGAGATTACACTTACACTGCCGGGTATCGCGGGTATCATCCTTGGTATCGGTATGGCAGTAGATGCAAACGTTATCGTATTTGCCCGTATCCGTGAGGAAATCGCAGGTGGCAAATCAGTGCTTGCTGCAGTAAATGAGGGCTACAAGAAGGCTCTTTCAGCCATCCTCGATGGACAGGTTACAACCTTTATCGCAGCACTTGTGCTTATGGTGCTCGGTTCAGGTACAGTAAAGGGCTTTGCATACACACTTATGATTTCAATTATTCTGTCACTGTTTACAGCTCTTTTTATTGCAAAATACCTTACAAGAGCATTTTACGGTGTCGGTGTCAGAGCTGAGAAGTTCTACGGCAAGGCAAAGAAGAGAAAGGTTATCAGATTTGTACAGAACAGAGTTAAATACTTTGTTATCTCAGGTGTAGTTATACTTGCAGGTATCGGCGGTATGATTTATTTCGGTGCTACAAGCGGCAATGCATTAAACTACAGCCTTGAGTTCGTAGGTGGTACATCAACCACAGCAGACTTTGGCAAGGATTATACAGCCGCAGAGGTTGAGAAGGACATCGTGCCTTCAGTATCAAAGCTCCTTGGCAATAGTGCAGTGCAGGTTACTACAGTCCAGGGCAGCCATGATGTCACATTAAAGACACGTACACTTTCACTCGATGAGAGACAGGATCTCGCAGCTCTTCTTGAGAAGGATTTCAATGTTGATGCATCAACTATAGAGACTCAGAGTATCAGCTCAACAATCAGTGGAGAGATGAGAACAAACGCTGTAAAGGCAGTTATTATTTCATGTATTTTCATGCTGTTATATATCTGGTTCAGATTCAAGGACATCAGATTTGCTTCAAGTGCTATCCTTGCGCTGGTACATGATGTGCTTGTTGTAGTCACAGCATATGCACTTATCAGAATCTCAGTCGGCAGTACGTTTATCGCATGTATACTTACAATCGTAGGTTACTCAGTCAACGATACAATCGTTATCTTTGACCGTATCCGTGAGAACCTTCACGGTATCAAGAAGTACTCAGCAGATGAGCTTGCTGATATAGCAAACGAGTCCCTTACACAGACACTTTCACGAAGCATCAATACTTCGCTTACTACATTTGTTATGGTATTGTTACTCTTTATCTTTGGTCATACATCAATCAGAGAGTTCTCATTACCACTCATGGTAGGTGTGCTTTGCGGAACATATTCTTCAATCTGCATCGCTACAGAGCTGTGGTATGTTATGAAGCTTTATCTGGGCAAGAGCGCCATCAAAAAGCAGGCGGCTGCACCGGCTAAGGTTTCTAAAAAAGCTAAGAATTAATAATTAATTTATGGCCCGGCCTTTAAAGGCTGGGCTATTGTTTTTTGTGGACTTATTAATATATGCAGATATGTTTATATATTTATAAATTTATGTGCGGAGTAATAGAATGGAGCATTATTTATATGAAAATTTTTCTGATTTATCTGCTTCTTATGAATATAGCAGGCTTTGCTGCGATGGGAATTGACAAGTGTAAGGCCAAGGCACACGCATGGCGCATCCCGGAGAAGACATTATTTGGGCTCAGCCTGCTGGGCGGAAGCGCCGGTACCTGGGCTGGGATGTATGCCTTCAGGCATAAGACAAAGCATTGGTATTTTGTAAAGGGGATGCCGCTTATTTTCTTTATCCATGTGGTTATTGCATGTGTTGTCTACAGGAATTTCTATTAGAAATTTAATTATACAAGGTAACAAAATACTTAATGTAGGTAAAAAGTAACAAAAAAATGTAGCATATAAGTACATAATTGTGTATAATAGATAACAGGTACAAAACCACTACACAACTATCAAGGAGGGCAAAATAATGTGGGCATATGAAAGTGTATTTTATCAGATTTATCCGTTAGGTTTCTGTGGGGCACCATTTGAGAATGATGGTGTTTTGGAGCACAGAATTCTGAAAGTAAATGACTGGATACCTCATATCAAAAAGCTTGGGGCTGATGCAATATATTTTTCACCGGTGTTTGAATCTGATACACACGGATATAATACAAGGGATTATACAAAAATAGACACAAGGCTTGGCACAAACGAGGACTTCGCACAGGTCTGTGATAATCTGCACAAGGACGGCATAAGGGTGGTGCTGGATGGTGTGTTCAATCATGTGGGAAGAGGTTTTTGGGCGTTCCAGGATGTGCTTAAAAACAGAGAAAGCTCACCATATGTAAACTGGTTTGGCCGTATAGCCTTTGACGGCAACTCAAACTATAATGATGGATTGTGGTACGAGGGCTGGGAAGGAAACTATGATTTGGTCAAGCTTAATCTGAGAAATGAGGATGTAATCCAGCATATCTTTTCAGCGATAAAGGGCTGGGTAGACGAGTTTGATATAGACGGGCTGAGACTTGATGTGGCATACTGCCTCGACCATGATTTCCTCAGAAGACTAAGGGAGTTCTGCGACTCACTAAAGCCGGATTTCTTCCTGGTGGGAGAGACACTGCATGGTGACTACAACCAGATTATGAATGATGCGATGCTTCACTCGGTAACGAACTATGAGTGCTATAAGGGTCTGTACTCGAGCTTTAATTCCATGAATATGTTTGAGATAAATCATTCGCTTCTCAGACAGTTCGGACCGGAGCAATGGACTCTCTACAAGGGTAAGCACCTCCTGTCATTTGTGGACAATCATGATGTGACAAGAGTGGCAAGCATACTGACCAATGAAAAGCATCTGCCACTAATCTATGCACTTGCATTTGGTATGCCGGGCATCCCTTGTGTGTACTATGGCAGTGAGTGGGGAGAGAAGGCAAAAAAAGAAGACGGTGACCCGGCGCTTAGGGCATGCTTTGAAGCCCCACAGTGGAATGAACTGACTGAGTGGATTTCAAAGCTCACAGAGGCAAAGAAGCAGTCAAAGGCACTATGCTACGGTAATTTCTATTCGGTTGTGCTCACAAACGGCCAGTGTGTTTTTGGTCGTGAATGTGATGGCGAAAGGGTATTCGTGTGCATCAATGCCGCAGACCAGCCGTTTTTCGCAGGCTTTGATATGGGAAAGGGTGATGCAACAGACCTGATTACAGGTGAGCAGGTTACTTTAAACGGTGGCCTTGAGCTGCCACCTTACAGTGCATACTTTTTGAGATAACATTTGTATGGACAATAAAAGAAATAATAAAAGAAAAGAGCTCATATGTGCTGTCACAGCCGTAGTGGTACTTTACACAGCTATGGAGTCGATAGGCATCACATGCCCCATTAAGTTCATCACCGGAATATCATGTGCAGGCTGTGGCATGTCGAGGGCATGGATGGCATTTTTACAGCTTGATATAGCAAAGGCATTTGCATACCATCCGCTTTTTGGGCTTGTGCCTATTGCGGTAATAGTGCTTTTGTGTAAATCTAAAATAAATATTAAAATTTATAAAATAATTATATTTACAATCATCATTATGTTTGCTATTGTTTATATATGCAGATTGATATGGTCAGGAGATGATGTCGTGGTCTTTGAGCCGGAAAACAATATCCTGTTTCGTATCATTCGTGTAATAAAAAGTAAATAAAAAAGGAGAAAGAAGATGTTTTGTGAGAAATGTGGAAAAGAAATTCCTGATTCAACAAAATTCTGTCCATACTGTGGAGCACCTGTTTCCAGGGCACAGGATTTTGTCAACAAAGCAGGAGAGGCCTTCAATGCAGCAGAGCAGGAGCTTGGAAGTGCATTTGATGAGGTAAAGCAGTCCTTCACAGGAAACAGTGCAAACCAGCAGAATGCAGGTGGACAGTACAATGGAGGCTACCAGAACAACGGAGCCGGACAGTACAACGCAGGCTACCAGAACAATGGTGGTCAGACTCCTCCGCCATACAGGGGAGAGAAGTTAAAGGATGACAGAGGTCTTGCCTCATACATCATCCTGTCTATTATTACATGTGGTATTTATGGATATTATTTCATCTACAAGATGGCTCATGATGTCAATATAGCATGTGATGGAGATGGCGAGAATACATCAGGTCTCGTAGCATTTATCCTGCTTTCAATGATTACATGCGGTATCTATGCATGGTATTGGTACTATAAGCTGGGCAACAGACTGGCAAATAATGCAGGCAGATACGGACTTGGCATTCAGGAGAATGGAACCACTGTTTTGATGTGGTGCATATTTGGTACACTTATCTGTGGAATCGGACCATTCATCGCTATGCATATACTTATCAAGAACTCAAATATGATCTGCAATGCTTACAACAGGGCACATGGACTTATGTAATTTGAGTTTTGATTTAATTTAATTAAATAATTTGATTATATTATTTCTAAAGCGGGAGGCAGTTTGCATTAAGCAGACTGTCTCCTTAAATTTTGTATATTAAATTAAACGGTAAATATTATTGAAAAAGATCATTCAGACATTGACAAAAATTTGTCAAAGTGTTACTATTTTTTTATAAATTACGACAGAAATGTCGGTTATACATAGGTTTTTTAAGGAGGATTTATACAATGAGCGAGTTCAAAAATTTAACACTTGACGTAGCAGATCAGATTGCAGTACTTGCAATCTCAAGACCGGCTGCTCTTAATGCATTAAACAGTGAGACTCTTGATGAGTTAAATGTAGCATTAACAGAGATAGAGGCAAGAGACGATGTTAAGGTGCTTATCCTTACAGGTGGTCCTGACAAGAAGGGCAACGAGTTCAAGTCATTCGTAGCAGGAGCAGACATCTCAGAGATGGTTAATTTCACAGCACCACAGGCAAGAGCATTCGGAATCAAGGCTTCAGAGCCATTCTTCAAGCTCATGAATATGCGTCAGGTAACAATCGCAGCTGTCAATGGATTCGCACTCGGTGGAGGATGCGAGATTTCTATGGCATGTGATATCAGAATCGCTTCTGAGAACGCAATTTTCGGACAGCCTGAGACAGGACTTGGAATCATCCCTGGCTTTGGCGGTACACAGAGACTTGCTCGTTTAGTAGGAATGGGACGTGCTAAGGAAATGATCTTCACATGCGACAACGTAGACGCTGCAGAAGCATACCGCATCGGTCTCGTTAATAAAGTAGTAGCAAAAGAGGAGCTTATGCCAACAGCTAAGGCTATGGCTGCAAAGATCATCTCTAAGGGAAGCTACGCAATCTCAGTTGCAAAGGCTGCTATCAACAACGGATATGATATGGATATCAAGAACGCTGTTGAGATGGAAGCAAACCTCTTCGGTGTTGTAAATGATACAAACGACAAGAAAGAGGGAATGGGAGCATTCCTTGAGAAGAGAGCTGCAAACCTCACAGATTTCTAAATTATGATATACAGACGCTGTCTGGACGTGGGGCTGACATCATGATATCAGGCTGTGTGCAGCAGTGTAAATATGTAAGGTTTAAGGTATAAAAGCCGGTGCGTTTTAGCACCGGTTTTTTCTGTTTTTTTGATGTTTACAGGTCTTGAAAAAAGTAGAAAATGTTTCTATAATAAATTAATATGTGAATTGCCGGAGTATGACAAGAAAGTATTTGTAACTATTTTGTGAGAAAATATATTGTCATAGGAATATAATTTAAGATTTACAAGAGGAAAAAATGAAGTCAAGAGCAACACAGACCAAAGAACTGGATATGGTGAACGGACCACTCGCAAGGAAGATACTGATTTACTCCATACCGCTCATGTTCTCAAACCTGCTTCAGGTATTTTTTAATATGACGGATGTGGCAGTGGTGGGAAAATTTGCAGGTGCAAGAGCACTCGGCTCGGTCGGTTCCACGACAATCATCATCACACTCACAACAGGCATCCTGCTTGGTATGGGAGGCGGTGTCAATGCTGTCACGGCACTGCACATGGGAGCTGAGGACTACCAGAGGGTGCATAAGACAGTCCACACATCGGTCATCCTGTGCTTTATAGCGGGGATTTTACTGTTAGTGGCAGGACTGGCTTTTTCAAAGCCACTGCTTGAAGTGATGAACACAAAGCCTGAGCTTATAGACGGTGCTACAGCGTATCTGATGATATATCTGTGCGGTTCGCCGGCGCTTGCGCTTTATAATTTCGGCAACGGTGTGCTGAGCGCAGTGGGAGATACAAAGAGGCCTCTCATATACCTGAGTATCTCAGGAATTATCAATATAGTGCTCAACCTGTTCTTTGTAATAGTATGCAGACTGGGAGTGATAGGAGTAGCCATCGCAAGCATCATAGCACAGTATATCTCAGCGGCACTCATCATCAGGTTTCTCATGAAGACATACGGCAGCTACGGCCTGCGTATGAAGGATATAGCGATTGACAGGGATGCAGCTGCAGCAGTGCTTCGTATTGGAGTGCCGGCCGCGATACAGTACTCGCTTTTTGCCATAGCCAATATATGTATCCAGACATCCATCAATTCCTTCAGCCATGTGGTAGTGGAGGGCAATTCAGCTGCCACCAATGCGGATTCGCTCATCTATGACATGATGGCAGCATTTTACACCGCATGTACCAGCTTCATAGCGCAGAATCTGGGCGCGAGGAAAAAGGAAAGGGTGCTTAGGACATTTTTCATCACCCTAGCATACTCGTTTCTGATGGGATTGGTGCTTGGAGTGACATTGTTTATATTCCAAAGACCGTTCCTTTTGCTCTTTACGAGTGATAATGCCGTGATACACTATGGACAGATCAGAATCGGTGTGATGGCATTCGTCTACTGTGTATCAGCCTTCATGGACAATGCCACAGCCGCCGCCAGGGGCATTGGAAAAAGTGTAGCACCTACCATCATAGTGGTCATGGGCTCTGTCGTATTCAGGATTATATGGCTGCTCACGGTGTTTGCGTATTTTAAGACACTGCAGTCATTATATCTCATATATGTCATTTCGTGGACGCTCACCGCAATCGCCGGCAATATATACTTTGTGTACCACTACAGGAAAATTTAAGTTGGAATTTTTACAGCTTGAGGAAATTTAGAGACCCTTCAGGATTATCAGTGCCCTTCTCAAGCAGTGAGATGAGCTCAGAGATAGTCTGTTCGGTCTCTTCTTTTGTGGACGGAATCAGTGTATTGTCTAGCTTTACAACGAGCACAAGGAGCACAATCTCTGCAAGCGCATCAGGCTGTTGGCACACGATAAGTCCCTCAGCTGCTCCCTGCCTTATGATTTCACCGGTCACCGGCTTTAGCTCAGTAATCAGGTAATTGATGTATTTGTTGTGCAAAAATGCATTCTCCTGCACACCGTTTCCGGCATCGGACTGGATTTTTAAAAAGGCTGCAGAGGAGTTGCGGCATGCCTGAAATATCATCGCCATGCGCACAAACGGAGATATATCGGTGCGCTTTGCAAGCTCCTTTGCGGTGGCAAGCGGCTCTTCGTAGCTTTTTGCCATAAGTGCATCAAAGATAGCCTCCTTTGATGAAAAATAATAATATATGCTACCCTTGCCTATCCCGGCTGTCTGGGCGATTTCGCTGACAGATATCTGGGATATTTTTTTTGTTTCTAAAAGGGTTCTTAGCGCTTCAAGTATCTTCTCGTATTTTTCCGAATTTGGTCTTGTGGAATGTGGCATAGTGGCTCCTC
>ULLC01017148.1_pt1 | contig 51311 bp, 79 predicted proteins | sample 1951301 | NCBI WGS metagenome assembly ULLC01 (sample SAMEA4835515, study PRJEB28245) | human gut metagenome | biome: gut microbiome; material: fecal sample | place: Denmark | collected 2008 | reverse complement strand
TTCCGATCATATATTCCATAATAAGGAAGGTCTTGCCGGAGCGTGATCCTCCGGTAAACAAGATCGTTTCCTTATCAGGGTTTTGAAGCAGTTCAAGCCCCGTTTTCTGTTTAGCTGTCAGCTTTAGCGGCATCTCTTTCTTTATCCTTATTTATCTCTACCGTGAGTTGATGTACAAATTTTCTGTAAATCGATTCCATAAGATAAGTCAATGATTCGTGTTCTTTTTTGAAATCAATGTTTACTTCATCCAATATATTTATGGCGCAGTGTAAAACTTCATGCGCAAGCGCACCGTACTCATTGCATGATCCAGTAAACTCAGGCATCCAAATTACATATTTTGTACCGTAGTCCTTATGCTGAAAGGTGAACGCGCCTGCCGCCCATGTTGATGGCACTAACCCATCTGTATTTTCCAGCCCCTTGCACAGTCTACGAATATAGCGATAAAACTTATCGCGCGGCCCCACAAACAAATAACAGGGGGCTGAGTATACATCAACATAGTAAAAATAACTACTCTTCATATCGGGGCTCCATCGCTTCCACTACCCACACGTCCTGAAAGTTACCGGTATCCAATAGTGCGGTAGCTATCTCTTCTGCTTCCTCATAGCATGGGAACTCTGTTTTACGATACCGTTCCGGTACCGTGACTGCTCTTTTATGGTGCATACATATATACAACCTGCGCGGGCTCAGTTTTCGTTGTACCGTAATAAACCATCTGCGGTTCATTGTAGGCTTCTCTACCGGAACTCCATGCTTTACCATGTTGGCATATGCATGTTTGCCGCACAGAATGACGCAGGAATCGTCTTTAAGACTTTCTTCAAGAACAAGTTTGTGCACGACTATACCCTCCTGTTGCTCAATTCGGCGTCAAGTCTGGCATTCAAGAAACACATCTGCGCATACCAGTTAGTTTTCACGCAGTAATTCCGGCAAACGTCACATGACTTGTTTAGTCTTTTGCAGTATAGGTCATCACTGTTGATTCTGATTCCGTACATGCAGTGTTCACATGCCACATCGCGTATGACTGTCTTGGTTTTCATGTGCCTCCTTTATAGTGTTACTTTAATATAGTTATTTTTGTTAATTTGTCAACCACTATAAAAATAAAAAGCAAAAATAAAGTAAAAACCGCAATTGACATTTTTCAGCCGCCATGCTATATTAGTTAACAAAGGCGGCTTAGCGGGCTTCAACGCGACAGCGCTATGGTCAAATTCCGCGTACCAGCAGCGTTGCCGCCTTACTTTATCAAGGTTACTATGTGGTTTAAGAAAAAGCATTTGTTTGTGTCTTATTTCGGGTATAAAGATCATGCTAACGGCAGGGAATGGGTATTTGGGAATTGTTTTGATTTTCAATTCGAAATCTCAAAGATAACTCCCCGCACTTTGTCGCTTGCAGAAACCGATATTAAACAAAAATGTGAACTTGATAACGTTGTTATAATCAATTTTAAGTTGTATTAAGCCGATTTAGCTCAGCGGTAGAGCAGCAGTTTTGTAAACTGCCTGTCATCGGTTCGAATCCGATAATCGGCTCCAAATATGGACGTATGGTGTAACGGCAGCACAGTTGATTTTGGTTCAACTAGCGCAGGTTCGAATCCTGCTGCGTCTACCACTAACCAAAGGAAATAATTATGCCTGTAAAGGGGTGTCAGGGCGGGGGTAAATCCGGCAAATGTTACGTAGGAAAAGGAGGGAAAGCAACGGCAGAAAGACAAGGCAGGACGATCAAGGGGAATCAGGAAAATGAGCAGTTTAATCGACTATATTGACGGTAAGGAGCCCCCTGTGAACGCTCCAAGCTGCCGGAATCTTGATTGCCTGTACAATGAGGGCGGCAAATGCACACAGGGGATTGCATGTAAACAGGATGAAACTTACGAAAAGAAATGGTTCAAACATGCGTGATCGAAAACAAAAACAACAATTTCATAAACTAGTATGTTACAATACAGTTGAAGCGTTGCAAGCTGTAAGCATGCTGGTACGGCACTTGGATTCAGTTGGCGTGAAAGTCGTAGACGAAAAATGGAGTATCAGGTTCCGTATCACAACCGTAAAACTCATTACAGAGAGACATAATGAAGATTAAATTTAAGAAACTCAGTGGGACTGCCGTTGCACCGTTTCAGGGGAGTAAATTTGCCGCAGGATTTGATCTTACAGTTGATGAATTGGAGTTTTCTAACGATCAAATAAAGTATAATTCTAATATTGCAGTTGAAATTCCTGAAGGCTATGTTGGATTATTGTTTCCTAGAAGCAGTGTTTACAAGCATCACATCCTACTTACAAACAGTGTCGGGGTGATCGATTCTGACTACAGAGGCCCCATTAAAGCGGTATTCCAGCGAGAAGAAGCTATCCGCTATAAGATTAGCGGATATAGGGTCGGTGAAAGGTTTGCACAGCTCATTATTGTGAAAAATCCCTCTGTAAAATACATTGAGAGTGATGCACTTTCAGAGACAGAAAGAGGTGATAAAGGTTATGGGAGTACCGGAAAATGAGCAGAAAACTGTGTAAGCATAGAGTTGCGGTCATCATCGAGACTAATGTTCCAATCGACAAACAGGACGCCCTGAACTATGTGAATCACGTGGTGCAGATAGCACTGGACAATATGCCGATTGACGAGTTTGTGTCTGAACCTAAACCAAAAACATATGTGGAAATTGAAGATGTTACAGTTGGATAAGTATGAAGTCGTGCCGATACTTCTTACGTTTGTGGGTATCGGATCAGTAGCTGTTCTTTTATCTTTGATATTCTATTCTATTACCTGCAAAACAGTTCCAAGTCAGGAAACGGATGTTGTCACCGGGACGATTGAGTATGATGGTTGCGAATACCTCGAATACTCTCCAAATCGCGGCTCATCCTACCGCTGCCTGACCCATAAAGGGAACTGCAAACGCTGTGCAGAAAGAAATGGTAAATAGATTTCTAAAAATTAACGGAATCGTAGCTTGATTTATCGTAATTACAGGCTATTTTATACGTAAAGAGGTTGCCGTCTCTTTTCTTGCCTTCGGGGGGAGGGAGGGTTTGTTGGTTTTCCTTCCCTCCCCCACCTATCGCGCCCCTCAGTGAACTTTTATTCATAGATCAGGAATAAAAATAGTAATTTTGGGGCTATTTTTATTTGCAATTCTCCAATTCAATGTTATATTGTAGTATAGTGCAGTAGAAAACAATGTGTGCTGCACTTTTACCTACAACTAAAGTAAGGAGAGTTATGCGAACGTACACAAAATACACAAAAGCGGGCGCGCTGGTGTCTAAATTTATGCGCACACAGGGCATTTCCTGCCTTTCCGTCTGCCAAAAGCTCAATATCCACCCAAGCTACCTGAGCAATGCTCTGAGAGGGCGATCCCCTTTCGGGATCGATCTCTACGACAATCTGGTACAGGCGTACAGCGATCTCTTTACCAAAAAAGAAAAAGAAGAGCTGTACCGCGCGGTGTGGGACGGGAAAAAAGAGCTGCGAGTTGACGTATCCGGTTGGGATATTGACAGTAAGATTAAACTTGCAACACTTGCCGAATCCATTAAAAATGAAATTGAAAACTCAAAAAGGAATAAGTAATGAAACTCATCGAATTTAAGCTGACACTCGCAGTCCCGTGTGACGTTGACGAAGAAACCATTAAAGAAGCAAGTATTGTGAATACGATAAGAGACTATGCATCCAATTGTGATATCGAAGAGTGCGGAATTGAGTTGGCCAGAATGGACAACCCGCAAGTAGCATCAGAGCCCAAGGCACAGTCCGGTACCAAACAAGCCAACAAAACAAGGTGAGAGATGAGATTCAAATTCGAAATCACAATGCGCAACGACTTCTGCATCACGGAAGAAGATATTCTCGACGCAATCGTTGAATGTATCGGCGTGGATGAAGATGACATTGAAGTAACTCAGATCGATACGTGCGAATAACATGAATGAAATACTCCGATTAATAGGGATCATGGCGATATTGACGGCGTTTATATGGTTAGCCATAGGAGACGAATGGGATGAATACTGACTACACACTGACGGGAGAGGAACCAGCTAGAGTTGAGAAAGAAGTAGAGCACATAACTGAAATCATTACTACGTATCCACATGAAGCTGTAAATAAAACTGAGGAAAACTAACAATGAACTGGCCTCAAGCTACTGTCGATATTGCAACCGGATTATTCGCGGTTCTTGTACTTTATATAGTCATGGTTAAAGCCAACTAAACCAAATACCAATAAAATCAAATAGAAAATTCAATATGAAGTACGCATGCGATGGATCGAAATGGCAGAAAATTGCGGAGATGGAAGCTGGTTCGTATGAGCCTTCTTTCGGGATGCGTGGTTGCATGACTTCTGAATCATGTATGAACTGGGATTAATGATTGATATTGTGCGTAAGGCGCTGGAAGGAGCTGAATAATTAAAAAGAACAACGGAATTTGAGGAAACAGAAAAATCTGATTCGACAAATTCCGCTTGTTCAGCGTTAGATACTGTTAATGTAGCATATTTTGTCAACTTTTCAAGTTTTTACAAAATAGAGGATTTGAGATGAGCGAAAAATTGAAATTTTGGGATGGGGAGTATCCGATTTTTATCGAGTGGGATAAATCCATGCAGATGGAGTTCGTTGACGACGAGGAAGCATTGGTGGAGTTTTGCACTTCGCACCAGCTTAATCCATATGGATCATGCTACTATGAAGCGGAACCTATGTACGCATTGGAAGGGGTTAACATCGATACAAAAGCGCTGGAGAACGATGACGGAGAACTGGACGAAGAAGTTCAGGCACTTATTGACGAGTTCGAGCAGAAGCTCCGGGAGATTAAACGTCCCATCATACACTGGGCTTCTGATAGGCCGATCAAAGTTTCCAAGTCTAAGTTGGAAGAATGGTATGTGAAAGTGAAGGGTAATTTAGCATGAACAAAAAATTGAAGCCGTGCCGTCGTTGCGGTCTATATGTCTCTCCGGATGGTATTGAAGTTACGCAAACCGATATCGGAACATATACGGCAAGATTCGAGTGTCCGGACTGTGGAGAAGTGGCGGAAACGTGCATGCGTCATTCATCCGAAGATTTCGCAGTCGCTGATGTGATTGATGATTGGAACAGGCGTTGGATAGACCCGGCATTGACTGCCGAGATTGAGGGACTAAAAGATACCATTCTCAAATTAACCGGAAGAAAAAGATTTTTGGGGGACGAAACCAGCCTGTACGCCGCGCATAAGGAAACGGTGGCGTACAAAGATAAACGGATCAAAGAGCTTAAAAAGTTCGTCGAGGGTGTTCTTGCGATAATGCAAGAATCTACTGGTATCGTAGGTTATCATCTAAATGGCGATATTGCCACTTGGGATGAACTTGGGTTGATCGAAGAAGCCACTGAACTGCGGGAGGGCCGATAATCATGGCTGATATTGCAAAACTTGAAACGTTCAATGCCGCCTTCGGCAAGATAGCGCAAGCGAAGAAGCTGCTCGATGACGCGCTTGTCCAGCTTGATATCTTTGTCCATGCGAATCAGACGAATACCGATGCGCAGGAGTATTTCGACATCACACAAAAGGCGGTTGACGAAATCTGTGCCGCCCGAGAAGCATTGGAGGGCCACTAAATGGAGAGAGATAAAACCATGAAAGAGGTTGGAATGCTGTTTTCCAGCCCGATGGTTCGGGCAATTCTCGACGGCCGCAAAACACAGACGCGCCGTATTATCAATCCTAAACCGCGTGTTGTTTTAGCACAGTACGATGACGGCAGTATTGAAACAAATCAAATTTTCAGGCATGGAGACCAACGGTTACGCTGCCAAGTTCGCCCCGGAGACCACATTTACGTGCGGGAAACGTGGGGAATTATGGACGACAAACACCATCATTATTGTTATCTCGTTGATTCGCAATATCCGCAAGGACGCTCGCGCCAGCAGCTCGTCGGAAATCGTTGGCGGCCGTCGATACACATGCCGAAAGCCGCTGCCCGGATTTGGCTGGGCGTGACCGATGTACGGACCGAACGGCTGCTGGACATTTCGAGCCACAATGCGAATTGTGAAGGATTCACAGAAGCCGGAACGCATCCGAGAGCAACTTTCTTTGCAGCATGGGAACAGCATTATGGGTATGGCTCGACATCCAGTAATCCTTGGGTATGGGTAATTGAATTTAGGGTTATCCAGTATGAGTAAAAAGCACAGGAAGGAGCGAAGAATGAGTAAGCCGAAATTTACGCCGAAGTCGCCTGAACCGTCAAAACGTCACATCGAACTCTCCGTCGTCATGGTGGAGGACGACGAGGTGACATTCAAAATCGTCGAGCAGACGCACCGGAACGGCGAGTTCAGTCAGCAGGCTAATAACGATGAGTTCAAAGCCGGCAACGGAATCAAGCTGGCGTCGGCTGCATTTCCGTATTGGGACGGTGGTGAATCCACCCTGTTCTGTCAAGGGTATAGGGCCGATAGAGACGATATCACGCTCACCTGCACCACCGTCGAGTTTGCCAAAATTTGCGAGGCGGTGGCTGACTATAACGAAACGGACGGCAAGGGGTGTGAACCTCGGTGGCCGTCCGTGGGGGACAAATACTTCTGCATCGCAACGATAGGTAGGATTGAGCGTTACACATTCAACGGGAACAACTTTGATCGCAGAATGCAGGATTTCGGCAACATCTTCCGGACGGAGGGGGAGGCCGAAGCGGCCCTTGAGCGGGTCAAACAGGCGCTGAGGCCAAGTGTATAGTATGCGAAATCATGAATAAAGCGATGGGGGTGAGCATGAGCAAGCCTGAAGACGTTGTGCCGCCGCTGGAGCTGTGCAGGCAGATTTCCGGACAGCTTTCCGAACTGTTGAATTGCACGGTCGTCTGCAAGTACGACGAACCGGAAAATCTGTTTTATGCGCAGATTTTCAATGTGGTTTTTGACAGGTTCGACGAGGTTGAATCGAAGGTATTCGATTATTCCAATGCCAACTATGAGCAATTGGGTGCTTTTTGCATTCCGGTGATGTTTACTCCGGAGCAGACGCAGGATTGTTTTCCGGGGCGATATGACGCGGAAGAGGCCGCTCCCGAAATTAAAGCGGCCAAGCTGCGCACCCATATACTTTCACTGTCAAACGAAAAGGAAATCACCATGAGAAATGACGACATCAATCACCCGAAGCATTACGCCGGATACCCTGCGTCGATCGAGTGCATCGACATCACGCGCCACTTGAATTTTCAGCTCGGTAACGCCGTCAAGTACATTTGGAGAGCGGGGAAGAAGGGCGGGCTCGAGAAGGAGATCGAAGACCTAAAGAAAGCTGAGTGGTATCTCGGGGATCAGTGTGACACGCCCGGCCCCGACGGCAACGAAGGGCTTGCGCGGATTATATTCAGCCTCATCCCCCGGCGGGCATTCGATTCTCCGCTACGGCACTCTCTGATTGAGGACGTTCTTTACGGCAGGTTCGACGAAGCGTGCGAATCGCTCGAAGCTTGGATTGCCAAAGCGGAAAAGGAGGCCGAAAATGCGAATCATTGACCTGTCCGTCGGGAGCGCGGGCGGTATCGAAGCGGAAGAGGAAGAGGGGTCGATATCGAGAGAGGGAGTGGGCGAGATTGGGGCCTGATTGGGGGTGGGCGAGGGTGAGATAGATAGGGGCATGATCGAGGGTGGGGCGGTGCCGGGGCTGGTGATATAAGTTAACGATTTCAAAAATAGGGTGTGGATGTAAATACAACACTAACCCGCCCCCGCCACAAAAACTCGAGCCGATTTGGTGCTCCTAATAGTTAGGGATTCATAACCAAATCGGCTCGTCCTTGATACCCAATTCGATTTTTGATTTTTAACTTATTGCTTAATCCTCCGGTTTACTTGCTTCGATATCGTTTATACGCGCTGCCGGAACGCTTGATCCCTGTTTTCGGTTTTCGTACACCCGGCAGCCTGTCCGCTTTCTTAATGTAATATTTCATATGGCCGCCGGACGACGCGCCCGGCCCGATAACGATTACTTGCCAACTTCCGGGGCGGCCGATTCCTTACCGTCCTCCTTACCGTCCTCCTTACCCGCTTCCGTCTTGGCCTCCGCTCCCTGTTCAGCCTGAATCGGGAAGTTGACCTGTTCACCCAAATAGACCAGCGCCGGGGATGGATTCGGCACCGTAATATATCCATTACGGACGGCGGCAATCAACGCTTGCGCCACCGTTCTCGTAGCGGCCAAGGCCATTTCCTCCCCTGTTGCGTCACGCATGACACGGACGCAAGCACGCGCAAAAGCTTCTACTTCGCCGCGCTGCCCATTGAAAGAAAAACCCTCACAACAGGCAATCCGCGCCGCAACTTCTGACATAGTCAATGCCTGTGGCTTATTGGCCGCCCTGACCTTTTCAAGTGCCTTAGTGGCGGCCTGAACAGCGGCGGAAGCCGTCATAATCTTTTCAACGTCTCCGGTAGCGGCGACAGTGCGGAGGTTGTTTGTAGCCTCCTCTAATGTGGCCTCCGCTGCCTTAACGGCGGGCGAAACGGCGGGTCTTGCCAATTCCGCAATAAAACGCCGGTAAGCGGCTTCCGGCTCGATCGCGGTTTTGACTTCGTTAACTTCGTTGGCAATCTTTTCGTTCTTCATGATATTTTACCTTTCGTTAGTTTTGGCGACCACTATGGCCGCTTTGAAACTCTACCTCACCGATTTTATCAATCTACAATATTAACAATACAATCTGTTCCCTTAATCACGATGTACGGGGTTGCTGCATTGCTGTATTGGCAAACATATATACGGTGCAATCTGTTATGGTATTTAACCATGTAAGGAGTTCGCAACTTTTTGCCGTATCCTGACTTTGTTTCTTGCCTATTCATTTTGTGAAACCATAATGGCGTATGGATCAAATCGCGGCTATTCACGTCCACTCTATCAATCATTTTTAACCATCCTACTTACATTCGAATACTTTAATTTTGCTGTCGCTATTCGGTATATAATCCGATAGCGGCTTCCGGCGGTTTTACTGTAAAATCCGAACTGGCATATAGGCCGTACACCAATGGCGGCCGATAACATAGCCAATATGATATCGGTTTCCAGATTTATCATCAACGTACATTTTTGAAACATGGCCACCTCCGATGCTATCACGCAATTCTGAGACGGTACGGGCTTCCCAACGATTACCATATTGATCGATAAAGAGTGTGTATTTGCCGTGAAGCATAGTATTTACCTTTCGTTGGTTTTATTGTAAAATCCGAACTGACATGTATACCGTACACCCATAAAATTTCATTTAACCTCTTTCCGGGATGGACAATCCCGCGTTTACGAATAGCGCAAATTGCGCCTTTTCTTCTTCTGCGGCTTGCTGGGCGTGCCAGTCAATAAGACTATTTACTTCTTCTTTTACGTAATCAAATCCGTAGATTCCCCGGCATGAATCTATTTCGTTACCGGTCTTGTCAAACAATTCGTAGCCGTATACTTCGCCGCGGATATAGTGGTCAAGAGTTTTAATTTCTCCGACAATAATCTGTTCAACGTTATGGCGAATTGCCGGGTTTATCCGGCGGCACTTATACTCTTTGCAAACGTCTTCCGTAGTTGCAAATATCCAACCTACTTGTCCGCTGTCCCAAGGACAAGAAAAACCGGTCGTATTGATCGTCTCGCCGCCATGCGAATACATGTAAATGGGGAGGATAACCGCGGCCCCGAACTCTTGTTTTAGGCGTTTACAGTCATCTTCTTTATCACCCGAAGATTCAAAATTCACATCGGAGGTAAGTTTCCGGCTAACGATTTTACCCAAGTTATCCCAGTCTTTACGCGGGTTAAGCGTATCAGTATCATAGTAGATATTGGCTGTAAAGCCGCCGCGCTCGATCGTCTCAATTGCGTTTTCCATGGTTAATCCTCCGTATTTTAATTAATCAAGATTGCAATAATTAAGTTTGTAAACTTTCACGATTGCGCCGTTGTCGTCCTCAATATCATAACTAAAAAACATTTCGCAAAAGCCGTATACTTCATTAGAGGGTACATTGTTAAGGCTGCAATGTGCAATTGTGTGTACTGTAACAAAATTGTCGCAGAATATCAGTTCACAAAATATAATCGAAAGCGTATGATCAATAAACGAATGCTTTTTGGCGTGCCGCCTAACCAAATCGTAAATACGTGCTTCCGTATCAAGTTTATTTCTCTTTAGCTCTTTGATACGTGCGCGAATTTCTTTTCTATATACGATTTTGCTAAAATCGCTGGTAATGTAGTTAATGTTCATGATTGCGCCTTTCGTTGGTTTTGGCGGCCTTATGGCCGCCAAATGCTATCTTCACCTTACCGGACGAATCCCGGCACGGACACAATTTGCCCGTTAACTCGCACGGCCTCCGGATGGCCAGTCGCTGGACAGACAAAATCTTCACGCTGCGGCGCGGCCGCCTTTACGATTGCCGAAACAATATAACGGACGTTCGGCAGTACGTCCGGAAGCTCGAGCTCCCCATACTTGATAGATGCGATTCCGTCCGCGTCAAACGCTGTATATTCCGCAGATATGCGGACAAGGATTCCGGAGGGCGGAAAAACCCTACCGTCATTTAACCGCACTTCATGGGGAGTGCAGTTTAAAAAGATTATCGGAAGCTCTTTTGGCTCCTGTGGAGCCGATTCCACCCATTCAGCCCCGCAGTGGTTGCACCACTGGATGCGATCCGCTCCCTGATTGAGCGAATCCACTTGATCATCATCACAATAGGGACACTTATCTCTCATACTTACCTCCCTCTCTCACTTTGCCGCTTTTTCGTGCGACAAAACGAGTGGTAATTTCCCTGTAACCACAGCCGATTACTGTGGTTACTACCATTTTGTATTCTTCAACGGGGAGAAACTCCCCGTTGAAGAAAAACCATTTAAAATTAGGAGGAACTATGGCCTCCCAACTGCCGTTCCGATTAGTCGGAACGGCAAACCACACTTGCTGCCCATTGTCCGCATATCCGTAAAATTTCATTTTTCCTCCTTGTGTTGTGTTTTCCTGTTACAGTATATAACATACATGCTTTTCAGAGTATTGCAAGCATGTTTTCAAAAAATTTTTAACTTATTTTTCGATAACAGAAAAATTCAATTATTTACATATTTTATTGCAATTTTCGCTTGACTTTACGGAAAATATGTGCTATCGCGCGCATGTACATTATATAGGGCGGCGGCCGGGCGAATTTAGTTCAGGAATTGGCGATCAAAGAGTTTATAATTAAGATTCCTTTATAATTAGGATTCCGGAAGCAGTCGCTCCGGAATGGGATTGCGTAACCCTATGTATATGTGTATGGATTATTTTATATGCATCGGCATCCAGATTTTGATTTTGTATGCATCGGCATCTAAGTTAGCGGAGTAGCACAAAACGATCATTCTACGATACCGGGTGGAAAGCGGTATATAGGCTAACGAAATAGCACAAAACAATCATTTTATGATTTTATATAGATGGCGGCCTATGGTACTAAAATGATACCATGGTTCAATTTTATGTGCATCGGCATTTAAGTTATGACTGGATATCATATTTTATACCAAATAACACAAATGTATTTAGGCTTTCCGGCGTGATAATATCACAAAATGCAATGTGGTTATGGTGATTTTGTGCTACTTTTTCGCGATCGGCTATTGAAATTGCCGGAAATTGGGCGTATATTTATATGTTGAGGGGGCGGAATATGGATTAGCGTAAACTATTTGCAATGATGTAGATACAAAAGTATAGGCGGAGGCATGTAATATAATATTTCCGTAAAAGATTATGATTGTGCGGGCGTCGGACGAATGGTAATTTCGTGCTATTTATTTATCACATTTTATAATCGCAAATAACATATAATCATTACCAAATATGACAAACGCTACCGCTCATGAAACATGTTTCTAAGTTAATAAAGGTACTTTATAAATTAACTTTACAAAGTATTTATGGCACCAAAATAGTACCATAAATGCTATTTCGCTAGCACAAAATGGCAAAATAAATTAACGAAAATAGCACAAAACAATCACCCGTCCCGGCCCCGATAGCGTTACGTTACGTCCCGCCCCCGATCGCATTACGACGCGTCTAGGCTAGAGTACATCCCCGGCCCGAGTCCGCTCATGAAACCGTTTCAAGGTTAATAAAGGTACTTTATAAATTAACTTTACAAAGTATCCATGGTATCGAAATAGTACCATAAACGGCACGCGCAATAGCACAAAACAATCACCAGCCCGCCCCCGTCTGGCTATAGATTCCGGCTGACTATGGATGCCCCCCCCCATAAAGATTACGTATTGATTACGTCCCGCCTGATTATGGCTTCCACAATAGCACAAATCGCTCATCCGGCCAGGTACGTTGATGCCGGATTCCGCCTCAATTGCCTTTGCAGAAAGTTAACGATAATAGCACAAAACGCTCATCCCCGCCGTAAACGATCTGTATTGATTATCGGATTGGTTTCCCGGACGGAAGGGGACTTACCATTTGTAAAGTAAATTAGTTTACTTGGGGGCGCGCGGGCTAACAACCCTTAATTTTCAACGGAAACGGCTCTCTGACGCGACTTAGCATATTACCGGTAAATTATGCGTATGGGACGACGAGCGAAGCGAGGAGGCCCTTTGCGTTGAATTTTGCGGCATTACAGTATGCTTCGAAAAAGGCGCGGCCGCAAGGACGCGAATTTTCGAATAAGCGGAAATGGGACGGTATCGATTTTTTCAACGGAAATGGCTTTCTCATGCGACTTGTTACATTGCCGATAAATTATACGCGTTTGCCGACGAGCGCAGCGAGGAGGCACTTTGCGTTGAATTTTACGGCATTCTAACCATACTCGAAAAGGAGCGGCCGCAAGGACGCGACTTTTCGAGTTAGCGGAGGATATGGTATTGATTATGGTTGAAGCGGGAATGGGAACGATGGCGAATTTTAAGCGGAGTAAATACATACTTTGACTGAATGTCGTTTGCGATGAGGCCGCAAGGCCGAATAAGCGGACGACATGAAGTCTTTCATATGGTTTTACTCGATTGTTTCCTTCTTCTTCTCTTTCCCCCTTTACCCCCTATCTTATTATTATCTTTCATCCGGTAAAATTTAAAAATTTTACTTTTTATTTTAAAACTTTTTATTACTTTAACAAATTTTTATTTTTAATTTTTCTGAGGGAAAAATAAAAATTTATTGAAAGCAATAAAAATACTGTCCGGACTATCAAAAAGAGTTATAGAATAATTAAGGGGTTATAAGGGGGACTATGGGCGGTCTAATAAAAATAACATCCAAATGAAATTTGTCTGTTATTTTATTCTTTTGCCCATCATCCCTTCTTATCCCCCCTATAGTCCCCCCTTTTCCTCCCTTCTTCCCTTCTTCCTTTAGGTTAAAAGTTAATGCGTTTATTTGTAATTTTGCGTAACCATGCTACATTAGTTTTTGTCCGAAAAATCAACCCAAATACAGAGCGGCCATGAAAACTCAACCTGTAACAACTACTTTCCTTAATTGCGTCCTCCAAACGTTCGGCCTCGTATACGTAACCGATACATGTGTACAAATACCCGGCTATGCTGCTCCGCAAACAGTATCCACATATCGCTTTTCTGATACTGCCGCATCAAATCCGGTTTCCGTTTCCGACATCCAAGACTATTTCACGAAAAACAACTATTCAGCCACCATCCTTCCATCCGACAATCCCGAATATTTCATATATGCGTCAAACAGACGGTTCCGTAAAAACCGTCATAAAACCGTCAATCATAATATCCGTTTTGATTTATGCCGCCCGCCGCAACATCACGAAATCAACAAGGCATTTCAATCTATAAAAGTTCTCGATATCGTAAAATACCGCATAACTGAACATCCATCCCGTTTCAACATAACCGGCATCCTTACGTACTCAAACGGTAAAATCCCGTTTACCGTCAACGTCTACAAAACAAACCCTTTACAGCCGCGTGTTCATTGCGAAATTTCGCTTATAAAGACGAAAATTTACTTATCCGTTAGAAACATTCTACGTAAGTTGTTGAAATTCAACAACAAACACAAATTATCGTAAATTTTCGCAAAATTTTTCGTTTTTCCCCTTGCAATAAGTTAATATCAGGTTATATTATATACTGTAACACAAAAACAGCCAACAAGGAGGGTTAAAATGAAACTCGATCGCGCAATTTTTCACAGATTTTTCTATGCTGTTGAATCCGAAAGCGGCCGCGCCAAATCCAACACAAGTTTCGATGGATGGGAGTTCAAATCATACCGGACAACAATCGGCGTCAAAACGCCGGGAAAAGATGGCCGTCCGGTGTTACTGATAGCGGATAGCTCTTTCAGCAGTACCACGGGCGGACACATAAGCGCATTGCGCTATGCGTGCCCATATCCCGCAGACCATATAATCGCTGTTCCGTTCACATGGGGGGATGTATGGTATAAGCGGGAAAATTGCATCGACGACTTGTTACGGCGATTCATCGACCGGCTTTCCAATTGGGAAGTCGACCGCCTGAAATACGCCGAAAGCCGCCGCAATTTCCTCCGGGTTTACGGTGATTTCTCCAGCTTTTTAGAGCTCGTAGCACTGAAGCGCCCGGCCAAGGCAGTAATGCAGAAAATTGAAGAATTGGCCGCGATTGCCAACGAAACGGAAGACCGCAAAAAACGCAATGAACTAATTTCCGGATTGACGGCGAAAAGAGAAGCCGTGGAGAAACGTAAGGCCGCAGCGGAAAAGCGGAAACACGCTGAATTTCTGAAACAGTTTAGCGATGTGCCGTATTTAGACCTGATACGAATCGCATACTGGGATCATTTCCGGCCCGAAGTATCTCACGAAACCCGGGCGACTTTACGCGGTATATTCAACCCGGACAATTCTTTGTCTTACGTCGTCCCGGAGTTTCTCGGCGATGGTGTAATCACAACGCAAGATGTTCGTATGGATGGGCGCATCGTCCGGGCGATGCTGAAAGCATGGAAAGCCGGACGGGTTAAAGTAGGGCAGCATATTGGGCTGTATACGCTTCGGGAGATGACGGATGAATATGTGCAGATAGGATGTCATAAAATCCCAATGCAGAATATCCGGAAGCTGTATTCAGCACTGATTGAAGGAGATGAAGCATGAGAAAGCAAGTACTTAATGGGATGAGGTCGTTCGCCGAAATTGATGATAAAATCAAAATTCATTCCCGTTACTGGCGGCATATTAGAATTATCGGTGTAACTTACTTTGGAGGGTCGTATTCCGTCGAAATTGAAGTAGGGGAGCCCATAAAATGAAAACCGTTGGACACTGGTTAAAATATTCAATCGCGCCGTTGGCTTTTTGGGCGGCGGTAATCGCCACCGCAATCGTTACAGAATAAAGGAGGAGTACAAATGGAAAATGATGTGTATACGCTCGAATCGTTGAAAATTCTTAATCCGAAATTTCAACAATAAATAAATAAATAAAGGATTAGCGATGAAAACCATCTTGTACTGGCTTAAATATGCCGCCATTCCGGTTGCGTTTTGGGTTGCTGTAATCATTTGTGTAATTTGGTAATCGAACATAAGGAAATAAGTAATGAAATTCAATATCGATTCCAAGAAAAATGAAGTTGTAAACAAGTACGAATCTGAACTTGCCGAACTCAAAGAGACTGAAACTGTGCTTAATGGACTTCCTGATGTGTTTGACGAGTTCGAGTTCTTCTTCTACTCGCCTGCAAAAATGAATAAGAACGTGATGGGCGTTGTACATTTTTATTGTGATAATGCCAATAAGATTATCGATACTCTGAATAAGGTTACTGATTTGCTTCCCATTTGCTTGGTAAAAGATGGCTGTGTGTCGGCATATCCGCGCTGCTGCATAGATATGGATAAATACAGCAAATACAATTCAAATAATCTCTATTGTAAAAAATTGAAAGTTCCATATACGCTTGCGGCAGAAGGCTACACCCACCAAACACTTCCTAGTGTTACCATTAGATGTTTTTACAATATTAAAAATTATGGGATTGTGGCTGTATGGATATCCGTAAAGAGTAAAGAGTTAGAATCATTCGGTGTTTACTTTGATGCAACATATCGCACATTTAAAGGCGATATTCTTGAAAGTTCTATCAGATTCAATTATCAGTTTACTACTTTCAGAGTAAAAGTATTGTTTCCGAACGTTGTTAAGTTTAAGGGTTACAATTCTTCCGGTACTCATCTGTTTTATTCGGAGGTTGAATAAACATGAGTAAAACGATGCGAAAATGCAATAAGTACCGTTATTGTTATGTTATTCAGGCGAAAAGCAATGGTGTATGGCAAGATTGCACGCATCATAGCGATAGAAAATTTATGTACTCTGTGTATAATGGATTGAAATATAAGAGCGTATACACGGATATACGCATCGTACAGCGGAGGATTTTAAATGACAGTCTATGAGTTGAAAAATTTACCCATCGATACGCTTGTCAAGCTCCATAATATGGCTGGAGGTAATCGCATATATTGTATGGATGACGACGAAGATTTTAACCTGGTTGATGATATCGTAACAGAACATCTACGGGTAAAGCGTAATTCGGCATTATGGGAATTTGATTCCGCTATGCCATACGTTGTAATCGAGCATGGGGATGTATTAAGCTACAATGAAAAAGCGATAAGAAACTACGTAGACTATGGCAGAATTATCGAATATATACTGTATTCGTAGAATAAGGCGCGGAGCCGCTTCTGATACGACTTAGTGTGTTCCCATATAGTTTACTGGGTTAGCCGCTAAGTCGTCCCATAAGGCTAAACTAAAGGTGTTTAACGGCTATGACAAATGAACAGTTACAGAACAGTATAAACGCGGTCAAGAATGTAGCGGCGTTTACGGCACTAATGCGAAGTTCTGCAATCGATGAACAGATTAAATTATCGGAATACCTTTGCGCTAAAATATTCATCAAGTCTCATACTCCGCGCAATCCAATAGATGATAGTACAGTATTGTATCATCCCATCGAAGAAGAGATTGTGAAAGCGATTGCAAGCGGCATAGACGTTGATGATTTTGTAGCACAATTTGTAAGTATGGATATGCAATCGTCGGCATCTATGCTTCGCAGACGCTATCACAAGATCGCTCATCTGCTTTCGATTTACCAGGCGTATAGTCAACCCCCAATGCAAATCAATTTAGACGGTAAAATCTAGTCATGTGCATCGGCATTTATAATCACATCTTTTGGTTTTTCCTGCATATTGAAAACTACCGTGATCTTTCCTCCGGTATGTGCATCGGCATTTGCGTCTCCGATATTGGCAACTTTTACAAGAGTGTTGATTGCGTTAACCACGTCGGCAGGTTTGTTTTCTTCCTGATTTATAATGTTTTCGAGGCGTTTTGTGACACCTATAATCGTCGGCTTGTTGATTTCCCATTCTGCTGCCCTGAGAAATTTAATCCGTTCTCTTATCCTCTGTTTCATCATCATGCGGCGCATATTGTTGATGTCGATGTGACGGATTCCGGTGATTGGCGTCATGTACTCGCGGTATGCTGTATAATACTCTTCCGTGGTATGTGCGTCGGCATCCACAATCCAGTTAAGAAAATCTTCAACACGTTTATCCGCAATTGGGATTGCGGGATCGGCATCCTTATCGTCAAGGCAGGCAGGGAGGCAGTCAAGTGCATCGGCATTTGTATCGATTACTTTTTCACCTGTATTTTCTCTGCGTTCAATTTGATTTTTAAGTTTAAAAGCCATCTAAAATCTCCTTTTTGTTTCAATATACCATGATACAGTAAAAATTACAAATAAAAGTTAAAAATTAATGCGCAATAGGGCTTGAAACTCTGGAGCGGGAATGCTACATTAGTTAAAACCGGCGCAATAGACCCAGGAGTAACCATGCAGACTGTGTATGAAGTCATCGGCGTCATTGACGCGCACACATGTGTAATCGTCGGCATCTTCGCTGACAGGATTGCAATGTGTGATAAGTTGCAGGAACAGTTTTCGAAATGTTATTTGAAGTCAAACGGCAAGCGGATCGACATTATCCCTGTGAGCGTCGGCATCTGTATGCGTAATAGATTCTGTAAACTGTACAGTAAGGAATCAGGGAAAGAGTTGTACCGAATTTACGCGATAACATTAAACAAAGTGAATCCTGAGTTGCATGAAAGTTTCAAGTAAAAACGATTATCTATATTACCAAAGAGATGGTAAGAATTATCGGGTTCCGGCTTCCGATAAAAGCATAAATGCTTTATTGCGCAGGAATTATGACTGTTCCGATGTTCTTACTTTAGGCGGCAGATTGCGCATTCCGTTGTACCCATACCAGTATCAGGCGCTTTTACAGGCTAAGAATAATAATTGGAACATTCTGGATGCGGACAGCATGGGATTGGGAAAGACCCCTACGGCACTGGGGTGCATCGTTGCCTCGAATGCAAGGAAAGTGCTTATTGTGTGCCCGGCCGCGATTAAGTATCAGTGGAAACGGTACATTGAAAATTGGGTAACGAAGCCTGGAATCACATACGTATGCGAAGGGCAGAAGTTTGAATATGGTGACTGCCTGAGTGTGAAACACGCCAACTACGTAGTCATAAATTACAACATATATGATTATTGGGTAGACCTGTTTTGTAAGATGAAGTGGGATATGGTTGTATACGACGAAGCGCATCGGATTAAGAAGGTGAGTATACCGTCGGCACCTGTAAGGTGTTCTGCCGCTGCTGATATGCTTGTGCCGCACGTTAAATCGTGCATATGCTTAAGCGGTACCCCCTTGACGGATCGCACTGCCGACATATGGCATATTGTGAAACTTGTGAATCCAAACTTGTTTCGATCATACTTTCTGTTCCAGCAGCGGTATTGCGGGGGAGCATCCGGCGCATTTTCCAGCGAATCGAGAAGCGCCAATACGATAGAGCTGCATAATAAGCTGATCGATAGCGGCGTCATGATTCGCAGAACGAAAAAAGATGTGTACAAAGAGATACCGAGAGTTGATATCGACGTAGTTCCGTTTAATGTTCGTTCCGCTGCACTGGATACGCTGGAAAGGGAGGCCCGGCATCAGACATTGTGGATGAAGAAACAGACTGGTAAACAGCGCGGGGCCGCCATGTTTAAAGTTCGGCAGTCTTTTGAGAAATACTTACAGGAGGCGATACGATTAAAATTACCGTATATTGTAGAATGGCTTAAAGATTTCATGAATGAAACCGATGAAAAGATTGTGGTGGGCTGTATCCATAAAGAATTGTGTGGGAACGCTTTGTATCGTGAGTTTGAGAGGTCGTCTGTACTCATCAATGGGGATGCGTCGGCAAAACAAAAAGACAAACTTCTTACTGAGTTTAAAACCAACAAACAAAAAAGGATGCTGATATGTAACATACAATCTATGAAAGAAGGGGTAGACGGCCTTCAAAACGTGTGCAGCCACATGGCGATATGCGAACTGCCGTGGTCTCCCGCGGACATCGATCAGCTTATCGCCCGTCTAGATCGGAACGGGCAGAAAGAACGTGTGAATGTTTCGTTCCTTGTGGTGTATGACAGCATCGACGAAATGCTTGTCCGTACTTTGGATAGAAAAAAGAAGATAACGACGGAAGTCCTTGACGGCAGAGCTCCGCATAGAAAAGAATTATTGGTAAACCTATTAACCGGAGGATGTTGAAATGAAAGATGGTACGAAGCTTGTCATCGTGAATGTGTGCGTGATTGTATTGATTATTTGGGTGGCAGTACTAGGTGCTATCGGAATCCATTATGCTCTTCCCGATCGGCAAAAGGAAGTCAAGTATGAAGAACCAGTAGTCGAAAACCCGAAAAGCAATGTAAACGTATGCGGACACATCATAGGTGAAGAGTTTGTACCGAAACCGGAGTACAAACATAACTTGAAAGGAGACGCCTACATTTACTGGTATGATGCTGCTACTATGATTACGTTTCGTCCTGTAAATGGAAGACTGAAATATGCATCCATTACTAAGTTATGCGTTGATGGTGCAGACTGCTACGCTGAGTATTCCGAGATGGGAGCGTATTATGTTAAGAGATATGGTGCGAAACCTCAGAAGCAGCCTGATTCTCTTCTTACAGAGGATGGTGTATGTATCGATTTGAAGTGCAAAATTGTAGACGGTAAGTGGTTTCTTTCCGTAGTGATCGCTAAACTTGACAAGTAAAGGTGCAGTATGAATATCAGTAATATCAGTGTGTACAATCTCGAGAAAGCAATCGTTGCCAGCGGGTACCCGATGCTTACAGAATACGATCCTTGTAAAGTAATGGACGAAGTATCTGAGGTAAAGGAATGGATCGAAACTTATTACAGCATGAAAGGTCAAGCCCCTAATAAGCATATTCAGAGAGCCATTCGCCTGTGCCAAACTCATTCTAATTCCGGGCATTGTAACTTTCTGTCCGGCATCCTTGTGACGATGGATGTTACAGCCTCTAACGTGTGGTGGCTGCAATGTGGGAGGTACCACTTTATTCAAAATGTATCTTCTATGTCGAAAATGCACAAACTCAAGGCTATGAGAGCTGCCAAAGATGACTATATGTTTCATCCTAAAGTATCAACTGTGATACAGAATGAGTTTTTCGATGATGACGTATTTTCAGATGTGAACGATGACGAAGAACTTTCGTATTCGTGTCCTATGGGAATGCTGCTGACTGCACATATCTCCACAAATTATTTGCAGTTGCGAACGGTGTATGAGCAAAGAAAGAATCATAAACTCAGTGAGTGGAGGATGTTTTGTAACACAATCTTTACTTTGCCGTTCGGCCCTGAATTTATTGCGCAGAAATTCTAGATGTATGAGAGGCGGGATTGTACAGCTTCTGGAGGACAACCACATCCCTTACAAACTGCGCAGGGAGTGGGCCAATGTATGCTGTCCTTACTGTGGGGATAACGATTATCATTTAGGTCTCACAGATGACGGCAAGGCAACATGTTTCCGGTGCGGAACTCATAATATAAATTCTGTAATCCACGAGCTGCTCCACTGCGGAGCCTCGGAATCAAAATCGATTGTACGGAGGTACACATGTAGATCGAAAAGTTGGCATAACGATGATCCCGCCAAAGTGTGTTCGTCGGCATTTGAGTTTAAAGTTCCTTCGTCGGGAAATATATTGAAAGCCAAAATTCCTTTCATATACTTGAGGAGAAGATTTAAATGGATGTCGATAGATGAGTTTGTAAGCATGGTAAAGCGCTGCGGTATTACATACACGGATAACGAGTTTGTAATACCGAAACCCGACGGCAACCTTACCGGAATGTTTGCAGGGAGGATCGTGTTTCCGTTGATCCATAATGGGATACCTGTATCTTATCAATGCAGGGATTACACGGACAATTGCAAAGTAAAGTACATGACTGCTTATCCTGAGTATGAACGGATAATGCACAAAGACGTCTTGTATGGGGAAGATGACGTACCTTACAGTAAAGTAATTGTGTGTGAGGGAGTGTTTGACGCTCTCAGCATCGGTGCAGGGGCCGTACACACCTTCGGTGTCAAATGGAGCAGAAGTCAGGCTGAATCTCTTTGTGCATACGATAAAGTGTATATCGCTTATGACAATGATAAAGCTGGAAAACTCGGTGCGGAATCGTTGGCCAGTGCGATTAAGCATCGTGTAAAAGTGGCTATCGTCAGGGTGTCGGCAAAAGACATAAACAGTTGCAGTCAATCAGAAATAGAAGATATCAAAGCACTTATACAATAAGGAGGAAGTATGCAGGGATCGGAAATATGGGCTGAAAGTTGGGGCGTACTGCCGGAAGTTCCTTTGTTTGAAGACAAAGTTACCGGAATCAAATATGATTTCAACTACGGATTTCGATGCCATTCTCCGAGCGACAGCGACGATATGTTTAACATTCATATCGAAACATCCGCAGGTGACGTATTGTGCGACATACCACTTGCCGCCGGATGCAAGTGGAGCTTTCCTTTTAAGTATTACATGGACTACACGGTTACGATAACCGGGAAGCATGGTGTATTCCGGGAGACGCTTGATCTTACTGATAAAACAGTTATGATTATGTGCAGCGTAAGGACGCTTGGAGATTCTCTTGCATGGTTGTCCGCCGTTCCTGCCTTTGAAAGAAAGCACAAATGTAAGTGTGTGTGCGTCGTGAATAACGATATCTATGAACTGCTTAAGGATTCAGAGCAGATCAAAGTAATTAAACTTGAGGATAAATGCAATTACACTCCATATGCTACATACTACTTGGGTTTGTTTTTCGATGAATCATACAGTAAATTTTGGCAACCGTATGATTTCAGGCTTGACGGCCTTCATGAACAGGCCAAAAACATTTTAGGAATCCGCAACGAGGAAACCCGGCACCTTGAGCTTAGAGATACAGGTACGAATCCACTGGCCGGTAAAAAGTATGTGTGTATCTCATATTCCGGCAGTAAGGCGAACAAGTTTTGGAATAATCCGATCGGCTGGAAGAAGGTGGTCAAGTACCTACATTCTTTGCAGTATGCAGTTGTGTGCATCGACAAATCTGATGTATGTGGGATCGCCCCCCTATACTACTACATGCCGAACGGCGTGATTGACATGACCGGAGACCTTTCTTTGCAGTCAAGAGTTGACGTGCTTAAGGGCGCTGAGATGTTCATCGGCATGGCAAGTGGGCTTTCGTGGCTTGCATGGTGCAGCGGAGTTCCTGTCGTCATGATTAGCGGTTTCAGTCTGCCGTATGCAGAATTTTACACAAAGTATCGTGTAATCAATACAATGTGTGAGTGCATCGGATGCTGGAATGATACGAGAATTCAGTTTTCTCGCCATGATTACATGTGGTGTCCGCGTATCGACGATAGGTTGAAGGCACTCAAAGTTTCAGATTCCGAAAGCGAAGCGGAGTATCAACGTCTTTCACAAAAACGTTTTATGTGTACACAAACCATTACACCCAATATGGTTATACAGAAAATCAATGAAGTTTTAGAGGATCAGCACCGGGAAAATTAAGAGCGGAAATTATTAATTTATGGACTTGAAATAAGTTAAATTCATGTTATATTACATTATTAACTTATTTCAAGCATGGAGAAAACCAAATGTTTGACGTCCCTATTTTGTTTTTTGACTTGGAAACTACGGGGGTTGATCCTGAGGAAGACAGGATTGTGCAGTTTGCGGGTATTAGGACGACACCGAACCATGAGGCTGTCGAGTTTACATTTAAGTGCAATCCTGAAATTGAAATTTCAGAAGGAGCAAGTAGAGTTCACGGCATCACGAATGAAGAAGCCAAGCAGTATGCTGCTTTCGATGCTTTTTCTGATAAACTTTACCGCATGGCACATGGTGCCATTTGGGCAGGGTACAACAACTTCAAGTTTGATATCCCGATGTTTATGAATGAGTTCAAAAGACGCGGGCTTAAAGTTCCTGAGTGTGCCGGAGTGCTGGATGGCTATAAGCTTTTCACGCATTTTTACGGCCCGGCAGGGAAAGGAAAAAGAACGCTGAAAGCTGCACACGTGCATTACTGCGGTTACGAATTTGAAGATGTGCACGATGCCGTGGCTGACATCAAGGCTACGATCAATGTGTTTGAAAACATGATCATCGAACATGGAGATGACCTCAAAATGTTTCTTAAGGTGTCGGAAGCGATCCCGCTAAAGATCGATTTTAAAGGGATGTTCATTTTCGATCCGAAACGGAAAGTAGCCGTATTGGGGTACGGCAAATACAAGGGGGTTCCCCTCGCGGAAGTTCCGGTATCTTACTTCAAGTGGATCATTGACACGGATGGATTCAATGCAGATACAAAGAAAATCGCAAGCGAAGCCTGCCGTGGAATTTTTCCTCAGTATCAAAAGCCGAAATTCAAACGGAATTTCTGATGTGTACAAAAGCTGTTTTATGTGAGATGCTGTACGAATTACAGTCGAATCGTCTTGAAGTTATTCTTGTACCTCAGGATGAACCTGTCAATGTGGGGGCTTGTATTCGTGTGGCGGTTGCATTTAATTGTCAGTGGTACAGGGAACTGTGTGATGCATTTGAATCGAACAGGAAGAGAAAATATAAAAAATTTAAAACAAAAGTAAAACGTAAGCGTATAGAGCATATACTTTTACGTATGATATCATGAATTAATGTAGGCGGTGTGTACGCTGAGTGGATCAGGGAATACGCCACCAAGATGCAGGAAGAATATGATAAGGGAGTAATGAGTTATGGGGCGCAATAAAATGATCGGAGAGCAGGAATTTAAAAGAATCCAAGAACTTAGAAAGGCCGGATGGTCGTATAAGGCGCTTGGTGAGAAGTTCGGAATCAGTGCCGTATCAGTTTACAAATACCTTTCTGGAAAAACGAAATTCGACAGCACGGAAGATGAGAACGCTTAATTTAGATTATGGAAATGAAGATTCAGAATTTAACGATGAAGAATCAGCGGCTTCCAAGATCATAAGCAGGATAAAGTCGGCAGTTCAAATGCCTTTACGTATGCCATATGGCAAAAAGATGAGAGCATTTGAGGTATATTTTTCAAAGTTTGATGAAGATACCATAAATCGCTTTATTAGTAAGCTTTCCAGTTCTGTATGGGTTAAGAATTCTCGGTTCTCGTTTGATATGGTTGTGCGCGACGATATGGTTAATACGATATTTTCGGGTACTGCTGATCCGACGGTGTGCAGATATTACAGTATCGAAACTCTTACACTGAAACCTTTAAAATGAAATGCAACATCTGTGGTTCTACTTTAAAGCAGTACGTGCTTTTAGGGGTATCATCAGGTCAGCAGACTGAATTATGCCCGAAGTGCCAAGCTGCCTGTGTCGAAGAGGTACGCGCAGTAAACAAAGCTATGATTTCTAAGCACTTAGAATCGCAGCACGTTCCAATCAGATATCATGAAGCCAGATTACAGAAAGAACATCTCGCTTTCCCAAGCGGGAGGGAAGTGCAGAATGGGGAGAAGGGTTTATATATTTTTGGCGATTCAGGTGTAGGCAAGACTTGGCTCCTTGTAGCTTGGATGAAGTATTATCTCAGTAAGGGGGCAGCGTGTACTTATGTTGACTGGTCTGATTTTATGGTTGATTTGAGAATGGATATTAAAACATATCAGGCAAAAAAAGCGTACATACTAAGATCAGACTGTGTATTTATAGATGATTTTGACAGTTCCAATTCGTACATGTATGATGTCATATACAATCTAATTAACAGTTTATACAGTTGTGGGAAAGTGCTGTTTCTCACAAGCATCGATCTTCCGACACAGCCTAAAATTGCAATGAGACTTGGTGAGATTACATCTCAACTGCACGTCATAAGACAGTGAGTATACCTATATGGAACTTGAAGACGTATCGAATGAGTTTGAGAATAGAATTTGTTATCTATTAGCAACTTCTGACGCTTATATTGACGAAATATCATGCGTGTACCAAAGAGGATTGCTGTCTGGTAAATACTATTCTTTGTTTGCAAAGTTGTGTCTTGCTTACTATAAAAAGTTCAAGCAAGCCCCTAAAGACAAGTTAAATCGCTTTTTAGACAACGCTTCCGTGTTGAATAAGTTGTCGGCCGATGACAGGGCCGAATTAAAACTTATTGTAGAATCGTTTGCAAACGAAAAAGAGTGTACGGATATTGACTTTGAAATATCCGAAACATTTAACTACTTTCAAGCAACGGCCATTAACCTTGTAAGTAAGGAAGCGCAGGAACTTACAAACGAGGGAAGAATAGAAGAAGCTAAGTCTCTTCTTGCCAAGTGCGAATCATTTGATCGGGGGAAGGTATCCGGAACCGACGTTTACGCTCTGTCTGATTCAGATATCGAATCTACGGTAAATGAAACATATGAACAGCTAATTACGCTTCCGGGAGCGCTCGGTAAAGTTATGAATAATACGCTGGTGCGGGGAGGGTTCATAACCTTTGTGGGCAGGATGAAGTCCGGAAAAACTTATAATATCATGGAGCTGTGCCGCTATGCGAGAAATCAGGGCAAGCGTGTGATTCTGTTTTCGGCAGGGGACATGACGCAGAATCAGATGATTATGCGTGTGTGGCAAGCAGACGCACGCACGACTGCAAATAAGTATTATCAGGACATGCAACGTATTCCATATCTTGACTGCAAAAGGAATCAGATGGGGATGTGCATGAACCGGGAAGGTTCCGGAAACCTGCTCAATGACTTTAAGGAAGTTGACCCGTACATCAAAGATGACAATAAGGAGTACAAGCCGTGTACGAAATGTGCAAATTCAAGCCAAGATAAAGAATCATACGATTTTGCAATTACGTATAGGAAAGTGCGACGCCCCATTCTCGACAGCGGCATGGTGCAGCGGCTGCGGGATAAGTGGCTAGCGTCAGGAAACAAAGGTGTTTTGCATATCGAACACGCCCCGTCAGGAACCCTTACCGTAGCAAAGAGAAGGGCTATCATCAGGAGTGTGTGCAAGAAATATGGATGGGATCACCCTGACGTAATCGCCTATGATTACGCTGGTATTCTTGCACAAGAGAAGGGAGATGAGCGTGAAAGTACTCATTACATATGGCAAACTATGCGGGCAGAGGCAGACCCCGAGATGTTCGACTGTCTCGTCATAACTGCAATGCAGTCAAACAGCACATCATTTAATTTTGAGGATTTAACGATTCGGTCGTTCTCCTTGGATAAACGATGCTTTGACGAGGTATCGGCAGCCTTTGCAATAAACTGCACTCCGGAAGAGAGGAAAAACGGAATTACGAGAATTGCAGCCCTCCTAAAGCGCGAGCATCCGTTTGACGAATCCATGCAAGCCGAGTGTTACGGCTGCCTTGCACTCGGTACCCCCTGGATATGCTCGAGGATCGTTTTTAGGGAGCCGCCCAAGCCTTTGCAGTTTAGCAAATAATTTTAACTTTTTAACTTTTAACTATTGCATTTGAAAATTCACGTGCTATTTTAAGTGGTAAACCCAACCAACCAACAGGAGAAAACAACATGACGAATACCGAGCAGCTGGCGGCGCTCAAGCGTTCTCTGAACAGTTTTAAGGGCAACTATACAAGGGCCCTCAAAAAGGCCGCAAACGAGAAGGAAATGGACAAAGTACGCGATACTTACCGCCCGCGAATTGAAGAGCTCGAAAAGAAAATTCAGGAGCTCGACCCGAGCAGGAAACGGGTAAAGACGACTTTTACGCTGAAAGGCATGTCACGGAAAGATAAAGTGATCGCCGTGTTTAAGGCGATTGCCAAAGAGTTCAATCTCGAAGACGGCGAGATCGACGGTGTCGTAACGAAAGATGAAGATTTCATTGTTGCTACAATTAAAGGCACTTACGATCAGATTCTCGAAACTGATTTCATCAATATCGAACCGGAACTTCGTAAGTTCATGGTTGAAGAGCTTGATTTCGTACCGTTCGATCAGCGCAAGCTTGCCGAAGAATCCGCAAGCAAGCGCCTTGCCAATGCGACGTATGAAGACTGCATTGCCGCTACTCTGTTTACAGCGTTTGATGGCAAAGTGGACGCTTCCGAGTGGAGAGCCAAAGCATGTTCAATGTATAAGGGCATCCATAAGTGCGTCCCCAACCGCATTACGCGCACTTTTGACGCTATGGTGAAGCTGTTCACCCATCCGAATGTTCGTATCCTTACCAAGTGCGAAGATCATCCGGGTGACGAGGTTTACAACATCAATTTGAAAGCGAAGATTAACTGATGGCTACGACACTTAACAGAAAAACGTTTTACGAGGCCATTCAATGCCTCAAAGACAACGTTACGCCTTCTGAACTTGCGGAGGCGTCCACTTATGCGGTATTCTGTAACAATCGTATTTGTTGCAGTAATGATTCCGTAGGTGTTAGCGTTCCTTTGGTTACGGACGTCAAGAATTGTGCGGTAGAATTGCAACTGCTGTATGACTTCATTCGTAAGATGAACGATAAAGAAGTCATTATCGGTATGCACAATGGGAATCTCAAGATCAAAGGCAAGAATTCCGTAGCCGAGTTTGCGGTGCGTGAAGATATCATTTATGATGAATCTCTTATCCATCTGAACGTGAATGACTTCAAGCGTCTCCCCGAGACGTTTGCGACTGCCTTGAACTTTACAGGATTCGCAACTGATGGCACGAAAGAAGCATACAGCCGCTGCGTAATTCATGACGGAGCAATGTATGCCTTGTCCAATGTACGGGCGGCAAGATTCTTTATGGGAGAAGAAGCGAAAAGTCTATTTGACGGAATGACATTCATTTCTCCTGAGTGTATCGGTTTTGTAAACAAAATGTGTCCGAAGAGGTATTATATCTCTGACGGCTATGTGCATCTCTATGACGACGAAATGCGCATTTACAGCACGAGAACACGTTCAGACGCAAACTTCCCGATCAACGGTGCGGATGAAGCCCTTGAACTACCTTCGTCATCGGAATTCCGTTTTCCTCCTGATTTCGATCAGGTGCTTGACAGGTGCAATCCTTTCAGCGGAAAGGATGCGAAAGTAAAGAGGGTTACGATCGATATTGAAAAGGGAGTTCTTACAATTCTTGCCAAGCGGGAAGACGGAAGTACGTTTCGTGAACGGGTTGCGAATGTGCAGTGCAAAGAGCACGTAAGATTCACCGTTCTGTTGAAACTTCTTTCCGACATGGTTAAGCTTGTCGAGGTGTTCAGAGTTGATTCAAGCAGGATCGTCGGCACGGCGCCGATGTACACCTGTATGGCTTGTTTGTTTGAGGAATAAAAATGCTCGACCTTCCGCATATTGTACCGGAGTATGAAAACTCTAATTGCTCTGCTTGCAGACTAGATTGTGGTTCACGGCTGCAATTGGCAGGACATGGCCATAAGAAAATTCTGATTGTGTTCGACGCCCAAGACGCAATTCAGCAGACTACAAAAACGTACTTTTGCGGAAGTCGTTACACTTACGTTCGTGATCTGCTGTACAAGTACGGCATTACGACGGATGACATATGGATGACTTCCACCATTCAGTGTTATTCCGAGTACAAAGAAGAGCAACACGCCATTCACTGCAAGCCAAACCTCATCAAGACGATAAAGAGGCTTAAGCCGGTACTCGTAATCGGTTTTGGTGAATTTACAGCTAAGATGCTGCTGTCTTACATCATTGAAGACGGTATTTTCCTTGACCGAGTTCACGGTTGGGTGCATCCTAATCGTGAACTTGGCTGTAACATGATGTTTACGTACACCCCTCATCCGGGTTCGGCAAAGTACAAGACGGTCGAAGAGTTCATTATCGAGCGCGACGTACACATGGCTATTAAAAGCCTTGCCAAGCCGCCTGACACGTACACGCCGGAAAACAAGTGTGTACGTCTGCTTGAACCTAAAGAGGCCGCCATGTGGCTGCGAGACCGCATAAATGACAAAACAGAACGGTTTTCCGCTCTTGACTACGAGACTAACTGTCTGAAACCGTATAATCCCGCTGCCAAATTGTACAGTTGTGCGGTATGCGAAGATCGCGATAACTCATATGCGTTTAAGATAGATGATACAACGTATTCTCTTATGCGTGAGTATTGGGCCACAAAGCATATCAGGAAGATAGCACACAACAGTGCGTTTGAACGCATGTGGACTATGGTTAAATTGAAAGTAATGCCAAGAAGACTGATCGCTGATACCATGTTGCTAGCCCATGTTCTTGACAACAGAGACGTAAAGTGGCTGTCGATTAAGTTTATCGGCCCTATGCTTACCGGATGCTCCGTATGGAATGGCCATATTGAATCTTACTTAGAGCCTAGTAAGCAGGATAAGAAGCTGTACGGAGAATATGCCTTGAACAGGGTTGCATCAATACCGATCAGGCAGCTTCTTACATACAACGCAATCGATAGTCTTGTAGAGTTTCGTACATTTTTTAAACTGTATGAAATGCTTAAAAATTTTTACGGTACTTTCCCGATTGAAAGCGAGAGCGAATAATGATTACGCCAACTACAGTGGATGCCTTTAAGCTTGTGATGATGGGTGAAGAGGCCCTTACTCAAGTATCCGTCAATGGATTTAAAATTGACAGGGATTACTACGAGAGACAGAAACCCGTTATCCAAGAAGAAATCAAGCGTTTACGCACTCAGATACTCACTCAGTCGGAGATCGGAAGATGCTGGCATGAGAGGTATGGAGCTAAGACTAACATCGATTCCAACGATCAGTTGAAAGCCGTACTTGAACACGATATCCATTTCGATAAATTCAAAATCACGGACAAGGGTGGTAAGTCGGCAGATGCTTCCGTTATTGAAAAGCTGCCTTATGAATTCAGTAATCCATTCAGCAGATATAAGCAGTTCGGTAAAATGTGGGGAAGCCTTATCACTCCCATCATGCTTGGTGCGGACATGAATGGGTTTGTTCACCCCAACATCAACCTTCACACTGTAAGAACGTATCGGTCGTCATGCGATTCTCCGAACCTGCAACAGGTTCCGAAGCACAATAAGCTGATTAAAGAAATCGTAAGAAATGGGTTTATACCCAGAAGCCCAAATAGGATGCTGGCTGAAATCGACTTGCAGTCTGCTGAGGTTAGTGTTGGCTGCTGTCTGCACCGGGATAAGCAGATGTTGCAATTCCTGCACGACAAGACGATCGACATGCATACATTCGTTGAGAAAGAGTTTTATAAGCTCAATGATAATGAATTGTGTAAGGAGTTGCGATCTTCCGTAAAGGGGAGATTTGTGTTTGCTTCATTTTACGGAGCAGGTGCATCATCGATGGCCGCCTCGCTGTGGGAGTATATCGAAGAATCGAATTTTACACTCCCGACAGGCGAAAAGCTGAAAGACCATATGGCCAAGTTAGGCGTAGTCGATTATGATACGTGTCTCCAGCATACGGAAAAGGTATTCGATTGGTATTGGAACACTCTTTTTAAGGAATATGGCGCATGGAAAGAAGCCATATGGGATTTGTACAAAAAACAGGGATACTTAGACTACCCAACCGGATTCCGTGTGGTTGCCGCGATGACAAAGACGCAGGCTATGAATACGATTATTCAGGGTTCTACATTTCACTTGCTTTTACTGACGCTTATTGAGTTGCAGAAGCGAATGACTTACTATAAGTTAGAATCAAAAATAGTATGTCAGATTCATGACAGTATCGTTTTGGACTTACTCCCTTCGGAGCAACAGACTGTTTTTGATCTGTATCTTGACAGTCAGGCGGCGGTTCGTAAGCGTTGGCCGTGGCTGCTGTATCCGATTACTGCGGATGCGGATATCAGCGAAGTAGGCGGTACATGGGCTCACATGACAAGTTATGGAGAAATTACGCATGCAAGCTGATAACTTTGTACACTCACCGATGACATATACAGGGTCTAAGGATAAGCTGTTATCCTTTTTACTTCCCTTATTCCCTGATAATATATGTACGCTGTATGATATGTTTTGTGGTGGACTAGCCATCACACTCAATACAAAAGCGGAAAAATATGTTGCAAATGATATATGCAGGCAGCTGATCTGTATGTATAACCACATGCGCATTGCCCGGACTGCACTGTTTACGCATAGTGTAGATGAGGTTATTTCTAGATATGCCATTGATACTTTAAGTGTTGAATCATACAATAAACTAAGAGATGATTACAATTTTATAGTGGCAACGCGGAGAGAGACTGAGTTTGACAGCGCCGTTATGTTATTCGTGTTAATTGCATATTCGTATAATAGCATTGTGCGGTTCAATTCTGATGGGGAATTTAACACCCCTGCTGGTAAACAGAATAACAATCTAAACCCAAAACGCCGTGAGGCGCTAAAAGAGTTTATTGACACTATTGTAAATAAGTATGTACTGTTTACGGCTATGCCATTCAATGAAGCTATGCCGCAAATAGAACACATGGATAAGAACGATTTTGTATACTGCGACCCACCGTACATGCTTACGTCTGCGGAGTACAATAAATTGTGGAGTTACAGTAATGAGTACCTGTTATACTCTACGCTTGACAAACTTAATGCCGCAGGAGTGCGGTTCGGGTTATCAAATGTAGTCCGGTACAAAGGGAAGTTTAATCATGTGTTAGCTGACTGGATGAGTAAATACACAGTACACTTTATAAACAAGGACGCTTATGCTGGAAGTTACCGCGTGAAAAGAAAAGAAGATGACATTACACAAGAAGTGTTTGTTTGCAACTACTAAACCAACTGAAAGGGAATAATATGTCACTGTATTTGAAGTATCGTCCGAAAACGTTTGATGAGATTGTCGGTCAGCCGGACGCAGTAAAGCTCATGAAGGCGATTGTTGCTCAGAATCCAGAAGACCGCCCGAAAGTATTTCTCTTTGGTGGAGCTTCCGGTTGTGGCAAGACTACCCTTGCTACCGTGTTTGCGAGGGCAATCGGATGTGATCCTGACCACTCAAACTTTACGGTTATGGATGCGTCAAAAGACCGCAGCATTGACAGGATCAGAGAACTGTGTGACATGATGGGTACGCGGCCGATCGGTAAAGAAGCGCAGGCTCGTATCTTCCTCCTTGACGAATGTCACCAATTATTGAAGCCCGCGCAAGAAGCACTTCTTAAGAAATGTGAGGATACCCCCCCGCAGACGATTATCATTTTTGCAACTACGGAACCTGACGCTTTGGGCAAGGCTCTGAGGAGCAGGTGTAAGATCATTACGATCAATCCGATGTCAAACAAGTCTATTTACGATAATCTTAACCGGGTTATCAAAGCGGAGGGTATCAAAATTGATGACAAAGACGTTATTAAGATCGCAAGAGCTTCTGACGGAAATACGCGTGTGTCATTACAAATTCTTGAAAACTATATGCTTAATGGCATGAATGCTGACAATGCAATTTCGATGTGCGGAGGCATGGGTGAGGAGCTGAAAGTTGATACGATCGAAATCTGCCGGATCATTGTCGGCAAGAAGCAGAATGAATGGGAAAAAGTAGCCGCTTTTTGCGCAAAGTACAAAGGACAGGGAGAATCTGCCCGTCAAGCTATTTTAGGTTATTTGCGCTCTTGTATTTTGAAAAGCACAACCATGAAAGATCGGATGCGGTTTGCTACGCTGATCGAAGTGTTTTCTGTCCCGCACTATGACTGCTCAGACGCTGCACTTCCTATGCAGATTGCGTTTGCTCTTGAAGTGTGATATGGATCAACTCAACTACGTTTACACATCAAGAAGCGTAGCTGATGGTCCCTTTGCGGCGTGAGCCGCATCGAAGAAGAAAGTGAATTGCTGGAAGCCTAAACCGGGGAGTGTAACCCGGCACGGTAATCAGCAGCCGATCAACCGGGATTTGAACGCGGCGTTGAACCTCCGTAAGGAGGGTCTGAGGATTTACACGGTGGGTCACACCGGTAGTGCCTGTGGGGCTGCCCGGTAACGGGTGGTGCTGAAGCAGGAAGATTCATAAGAATCGTGAACAGACAAGTACGTCATCACTTGAGGTTGCCGATGTAGTCGGCAACCTCATTGCACAGATTATTTATGACGCGATATACAATTCACATTCGGATATCGATGATATAAAGAAGTCTGTGAATGCTTCGTTGCAACTCAATCAGGAGGTATTGGAATCGCTGTACCATGTCAAAGAAAACAGATATAAGCGCACTTTACATGTCTGTAAAAGAGTTGAACATTTTATTGCGGGAGCATCGTATAAACCTTGTTGTAGATTTTATACACGAAACTGCTTGCGACGTTTTAGACGACTTGGGCGTGCTGAAACGGATAAACGAGTATGACTATAACGTGTGTAAGAAATTCAGTTATGCTAAGTGGCGTGCAACTGTAAAAGCCAACACGGCACATTACTTGCCCATGCTGCCACATCATCTGTATGCTATGTTTTTAGTGTGTAGAAAAATGACCATTGAAGATAAAATTATAGTTATCGAAAATTTTGAACAGACAAGGATATGGAAAAATGTCTATTGAAGTAAAGATTGTGCATTTTATCAAGGGCATCACTGCATCAAATAAGCGGAATGACAAGAGAAACTTCCTGAGTGCGTTTTCGCATGATGAAGATATAAAGTTGTTTCTTTCGTACATGTATAATCCATACATTACATTTGGAATCACAGGAAATCAGGCAATTACGCATAACTGCTCAGACTGCAAATGTACTGATATCTTTATGTTGTTTAGGATGCTTGCAGAGCGCAAGCTTACTGGAAATAATGCGCTGTCTGCTGTAAAGTTCTATATCGAAACTGCGGTATCATCGGTTGTCACGTTTCAGCCTGAATATGATCAGACTTCTATCCGGAGTATCTTTGTAGATATCTTTAATCGCAATTTGAAAATCGGGATCGACAGTACGACTATCAATGAAGTGCTTACAGGCCTGATTCCCGAGTTTAAGGTTGCCCTTGCATTTGACATTAATAAAAACGAAAAGTATAGAGACAGGGTTGCCAAAGAAGAATACCTTATTTTGCGCAAGCTGGATGGCGTCCGTTGCATCACTATCATTAAGGATCATGACATAAGATTTTTCTCAAGAATTGGTAACGAGTTTACTTCACTCGGCACTCTCAAGCGTGAGTTACAGAACTTTGCCAATTTCCACAGAGACTGCGTACTCGATGGCGAACTGTGCGTAATTGATGACGAGGGAAGAGAAAACTTTAAAGAAGCGGTATCGCAGATCAAGCGCAAAAATTATGATATGGAAAATGCGCACTATAAAGTCTTCGACTACCTGACTTACCCGGAGTTTATGGGGTGTGCTGAAAGCCCGAAGTATGAAGATAGGCTGAACTTCATCAGGAAAAGATTCGAGGGCCTGTCTCCGTCCGTAAGCGTAGTCGGAGCGGTAAGGTACACTCCGTATAACTTTACGAAGGCACAGTGCATTGTTGAAAAAAGAGGGTATGAAGGCCTGATTCTCAGGGCGAATCAGCCTTATCTGGCGGGGCGCACTTCCGATCTTTTGAAGGTCAAAAAGTTTGTGAGTGCGGAATACGTCATTGAAGATACGATTGCAACTGAAATGAACATGATGGACATGAATGGGCGCATGGTGCCTGTAAAATGTTTGGGGGCCTTTGTGATTCGCCACAAGGGTAATCCGGTATCAGTCGGCAGCGGGTTCACCGCCGAGCAGCGTATCGAGTTTTTGAAAAATGAAGAGAAGTACGTCGGAAGAACAATTACGGTTAAATATTTTGAAGAGACAACGGACGCGCATGGCGCTGCCAGTTTGCGCTTCCCCATTTTCGTCGGTTTCCGAGATACATTAATTTAGTAATTTTCCGTTTAGGGTACTTGTAAAGTTAAAAACGACTGCTATATTAAGTTAAACCACAACCAACACAAGGAGGCGGCAATGTCGAGTATTTGCACAAAAGAAGAATACGTACAGTACACAGAAGAGTACGTAAATGCGCTGGGGAAGAGCATGAAAGCAACGGCTGCGTATGAGATCGCCAAGCACAAAACACGCTTGAAACTCTACGCAAAGAAAGCAGCCGGGGAGAAGTATACGGAAGAGCAGATCAGAACGATGTCCATTGTGGAAAATGAGGAGCTGTACATCGAGTATATGAACGCTTCTTTTCGACTGGAAAAAGCACGTTCCGTGCTTGAATGTATGAAAAATATCTACAACAAGGAGGACAAATAATGGGTAACGCGCAAACTTTTCTTGAAAGGCTGAGAGCAGAACGTGAACGGCGTCTTGCAAAAAACAAAGAAGCGGTCAGCGGAGAATCTCGGGAATTTCTCCTCACCGAAAATCTTCCGGAAGGGAATAAACTGTGGTGGCCTTCCGAAGATACGGAAGTCACGATGCACATTCTCCCCTTTATGGTGGGGAAGAAAGACAATATTGCGGAAGAGGAAGTCGGGCATTTCGCTATTGTGCGGAAAGTGAAAATCCATTTCCTCCCGAATCGTTCGGTAAAAGTGTGTCCGGAAACGTATGGGCATACTTGCCCGCTGTGTGAAAAGTATCGCTCGTATGCCAAAGACGAGCGCAGCAAGAAGGGCAGCCCGGCCACGAAGTACAAGGCAAAGGAACTCGCCCTTTTCAACGCGCTTTTCAAAGTTCCGGGCAAGGACGGAAAGAATCGTCTTGAGGTTCGGGTTGTGCGCGGAGGTGCTTTCGCCGGGTGGGAAAGCATCATGAAGGAGATCAAGGGCGAAGCTGCCATTAAGGCAAATGCACCTTATGCAGACAAGATTTACATGTTTGACGATCTTGTCGATGGATACTGGATGAATATCCGGTGTAATAAGGCTTCCATTGCTGGCGGGAGCGGCACCGGGGATGCATCGTTCATGCAGTTTACCCGCGTGAATCTTTTGTGGAAAGAGAAGTCTTCTCCGATCCCCGAAGCCGTCATTCCCCGCATTGCGGATATCGACATGCTCATCCCTCCCCCGGCTACGGCCGATGAACTTCGGTCGGCCTTTGATATGAAGGATGCCAGCGTCACGGAAGCGGAGGAAGAGGAGTTCGAAAGTCTTGAACTTTCGAACGAGACGCTTGATGAGATTGACTGCGGCCCCAAAAAGAATCCGGAGCCGGAGCCGGAGGCCGAAGAAATCGACGATCTCGAAGAGATGGAGGAAGAAGTGAAGGGAGAGGTTGAAGAGGAGCCCGAGCCCGAGCCCGAGCCGAAAAAGAAAGCGGAAGTCAAGCGCAAACCCGCCAAGAAGGTGGAGCCGGAGCCGGAAGTCGAAGAAGCCAAATCCGAAGATTCGGAAGAATCTGATGATAGTGACCCCTTTGGCGATGACGAGTTTGATTTGTAATCAATAACTTATAGGGGAGGTGTTCCCTCCCCTATTGAGGTTTGAGAATGGAGATCGGCTACAAACGTACAGTCAGAGTAAAAGCTTACGAATGTATTACGATGGAAGTCACCGCAGAGGTTGACGAATTCGATTTTACAGAGCTTAAGCAGAAACTCGACAAAGAGATCGAAGAACATGCCGCATACTTAAAGGCAAAGGGAAGCGGCGTGTGCAGCGACGAAGACGAAGAACATGCTATTTACGAAGAATGAAAAGACACAGAAAAGAGGTAGACGATATCTACCACGTTGAGCTTGATCTCAATCAAGTTAATCCCTCTATGACAGTGGATGACTTGAGGGAGGTTGCACTTCGTAATAACGTGTACCTAAAGTATAAGCGGGATTCGGGACTTACCGACGAAGCTTGGGTGAGAGCTCTTTCCATCAAAAATGAAAGGGAGCGTGCATACTCGAACCTTACAACTATGGTTCCGAATACCATACTTAACAAGGCGCGAATCGTGTCGCTCTCAGTTAAAAAGCTTGTTTCGACACTACATAACAGAGGATTATAAACATGAAGAAAATCGAAGCTCCTGAAAATGCGGCAAAACTTCTCGTTGATGTTCGTGGTGTTCTTTATGGTGCCTTCTTTTGGGCGCGAAAAACTTACAATATGGAGAACACGAAAGAGTTTCACGGGGCTATTTTGTACAGATTCTTTCAGAAGCTGAAATATGCGCATTACTACGCAAATACGAATCGCATTTATTTCTGCCTCGATTCAAAAGAATCGAAACGCAAGGAACTTTACCCTGAGTACAAAGCGAATCGCATCAAAAATGAAGACCTGATTGCCTGCTTTCCGTTTTTTGAAAAATTACAGACTGTCATTCTCCCAAAAATGGGGTTCAACAACGTGGTGCAGTACGAGGGCCTCGAAGCTGATGACATCATTGCTTCTATCTGCATCGACGAAAAGAAGCTCCCTGTTGTAATTTACTCTGAGGACGCTGACCTGTATCAGTGTCTTAAAGGCAACGTCACGATCCTCAGCCCGAGCCGCTCATCTGATAAATTTCCGTCTTTGATGACGGTATTGAAGTTTCAGAAAATTTTTGAGCTCGATCCGTCCATGTGGGTTGAAGTGAAGGCTATTGCAGGGTGTACGACAGACAACGTTAAACTCTTGAAGGGGATCGGTGAGACTACCGCTATCAAGTATCTGAAAGGCGAACTCAAGAGCGGGATGAAAAAGGCCCTGATCGACGTCAGTCCTGATGTTATCGCGTTTACAAGAAAGCTCGTTGAGCTGCCGTTCGGTGGCGAAGTTCTTGATATCAAGTATAAGCCCGATGACTTCAACAAGGAATACTTTGCAAAAGTGATCCAAGAATATGGTTTGGCTTCTATGGCCACTGATTCTTTTTGGAACGATTTCTTTGGGTGGGGTGCATAATGGTTTTTATCGGGATTGATCCGGGAAAAACAGGAAGCATTACCGTGCTGGACGAGAAGGAAGGCACGGTAAATATCACATCAATGCCTAAAACGATTGCAGAAATGCAAGACGTGTTTGATTCTATTTGCAGTAATCGGAATATGAATGAACTCTATGCCGTACTGGAACAGGTTCATTCTATGCCGGGGCAGGGGGTTGCTTCATGCTTTACGTTCGGTAAAGCCTATGGGTGGCTTCAAGCCATGCTTGCCGCACATCATATTAAGACGATCGAGATTACCCCCCAAAAATGGATGAAACTGATCGGTGCCTTGCCGAAAGACAAGCACGCCCGTAAAGTCGCAATTCAGGATTGGGTACAAAAACGGATCGGCAGGGCCTGCGGTCTTGGGGTTGCCGATGGGGTTGCACTTGCTATTTTATGTAAAGAAATTTGGAGGTTGAAATGAACTACGTCCCTAAACTTGGAAGATACATTGCAGAGCACGATATCGACCTTCGTCACACCGCAAAGCGTTTGCATATTTCGCTGAATGCGGCGCGGCGCTATGCCTATGAAACAGGCACAACACGGATGTTTGCTGCTATGGCTTGGGCTTATGCGCTGAATTGTACGCCTGACGATCTGCTTGAAACAAAAGAAAATAGAGATGCGTTGAAGTGGAAAGACAAGAAATAAAATCCATCGAGCTTGTCAACATCCAAAAGCACAAGCACATCATATTGTCGCTTTCCGGTATCAATGTACTGATCGGAGAGACGGAAAGCGGCAAAACGTCAATTCTACGCGGTATTCTGTGGAACATCATCAACAATACGTCAGGTGAAAAGCTTCTCAATAACGATGGGGCAAAGGCATGTTCCGTGACTATTACATGCGGTGACGATGTAGTGTCTCGAAACTGGAGTAAAACGGAAAACACTTACACGTTAAACGGCAAGAAGTTTTCCGCTATCAGAACGTCTGTTCCGGATGAAGTAAGTAAGCTGTATGCTGTCGATTCCGTAAACATACAGCGTAGACGCGACGTGCCGTTTATGGTGTACTATAAGGACACGGAGTGTGCTAAGCAGTTTGGGGATATGCTGGACGTATCGGAAATCGATCGAACGATCATGGCCAGTAATGCCCATGTACGCGAGCTCAAGACGGAATGCGACGCCCTGAGCGCGGCGGTAGCGAGTGGCGAAAAGGAGCTTGAAGAACTTTCGTTTGTTGATGAGGCTGCTGAATCGTTTTCTGCAATCAAAGAATTAGTAGTGTCTGCTGATTCTGAGGAAAGAAAACAGGAACGTTTGGGAGTTCTATCCGAGAAACTCATGCAAGCCGCCAAGTACACAAACATGTACATCGCGCTTGGTGACGCACTTAAACAGTTTACTGCACTTGACAAGTTCAGCGAAGATATCACCTGTATTCAGGGGCAGTTGGAAACCTATATAACTTTGCATACTTCTCTAATGAGTACGGAGAAGCTGTTTGATAAGTACACTAAGTATGATGAAGCTTATCATCTATTAATGTACTTTAATAATGATGCATCTGTACTTAGGGAAATTATTGCAGGGGGCAAAGAGCTTTCTGCTCTGAAAAATGAGCTTGTATCTTTAGACTGCTCTAAATTTGAAAATTTAGACGAATCCATTAAGGAGCTGAATCAGATCACCAACTCTGCCGAGGAGATCGGTGCTATTGAAAATAAGGTTCATTCTTTATTTTTACTTTCAACGGACTACGTACAGGCGCAGACAGACAAAACGAAAAAAGAAGATCGGTACAGTGCTCTTCAACGGAAATTCAAGTCAGAAATGCCGAAAGTATGCCCGCTGTGTAATCAACCGATAGAGGTGCATGAATGAAAATACTTGCCATAGCGGATATGCACTTGACGGAGCACAGGCCGGTATGCCGCTCTGAAAATGAAAACTGGATTCAAGTAATTGATGAAAAATTCAATCAAATCAGAGACATGGCAGAAGGATTCTGCGCAGATCAAATCGTCATAGCAGGTGATGTTTTTGACGTTCCGGCAAGAAATACAAACTGGTTCATGTGTCAGTGCATTACATGGTTTGATATGCTGAAAACCGTTTGCCCGGTGAATGCAATTCCCGGAAATCATGATTTGATTATGGGGGATCAGGACAGCATTTACAGTACAAGCTTCGGCATACTCGAACAGGCAGGATGCATCTCTATCCCTGAGAATTTAGGGATTATCCCTTACGGAGAAACTAGAATTCAAGGGGAAACTAAGGCAGTTGTTGCCCATCAGGGACTATGGCTGAAAGAAAAACCGTTTGAAGGGGCTTCTGACAGCGGAAATGTGCATACTTGGGTGAAAGAGCATTTGCCGGAAGAGTGCAGACTTCTGATTACAGGACATTTTCACGTTCCGTTCTGTTGCAAGTCTGGAAACACTGCGGTTATTAACTGCGGAAGTATGTTCCGTCTACGGGCCGATCAGGTAGACTACCAGCCCGGAATGTGGTTGATTGATTACGATCAAAAGTCAGATTCCGTAAAAGTAAAACGAATGCCGTTTATCCTCACAAACCAAATCAGGAGAGACTACATTGAAGAAGAAGCAGAAGAAAAAAAGAGACTTGAATCTCTGGTGGGTTCTGTTGAAGGAGACTTTGAATTGTCGCTCAATTTCAAAGATAACTTTTACAACCTCACGTCTGAAATTGACAATCGAGAAGAAATAATCAAAGAGTTTGAAAGGTGTACTAAATGAATGTAGCGGAAGAACTTTGTGATCTCAAACGTGCGTTGGAGACGGCAAAAGAGAATCGTGATCGTGCTCAAGGAAAACTTGAAGTGTTGCACAAGCAGCTTGAAGAGTATGGATTCACTTCCATTGAAGAACTTCAAAACGCCATCTCTGAGTTGAAATTGTCATACGAAAAGAAGAAAGTTGAGATTCAGGAGAAGATCGATGAGTTTAAAAGAAAGTATGGAGACATGCTCGACGCTTGAGCAGTCACTACAAAATAAGATTGCATATAAAAATGTAATCACTAAACAGTTGAATGACAAGAGAGCTCAATACACTAAGCTGAAGCATGAATTGGAAGTTGCGACAAGTACTCAAGCGCTGATTCAGGAGGCCGCGCAGCTTACGCTTTCCAGCATCTCGGTAAAGATAGACACCATTGTAACTAAAGTTATCCAAACGGTGTTTTCGAAGCCGTATAAATTCCATCTCGAATTCAGAATTTTGTATGGAAAACTGGCTACGGACATGTATCTTGAGAGAGACGGAAAGCGCTATGATCCGAAATCAGATAACGGTGACGGCATGGTAGATATCGTAGCGCTGGCACTGAGGGTTGCAGTAATCTGCCTGGATAAGCGAAACTTGAGAAGGATTCTTATTCTTGATGAGCCTTGTGGAGCACTGTCCGTAAACTTCCAAGAGTACCTTGGAAAGATGTTGGAGTATTTTAGAGAAAAATTGAACTTTCAAATTTTTATGATTGCGGCACATGGTTCAAATTTGAATATTGAATCCGCAAAATATTTTGATGTTCAGAATTTCATTGAGAATGGAGAATACTAATAAAGGGGGCCAAGTGGCCCCCTTTATTATTACACGCCGGTAACGAAAAACTTACGTGTAAACTTATCATAAGTAATCACGTAAGTCACGCCCGCGGTCAGAGAAGTAGCGGTAAGCTGCGCACCCGTAACTCCCGAATACAGCGGAGCGGAAGAACCGCAACACGTAACGAGAAACACAAGGTCCGATGCCGTAGGGCTGACGATCGGGATATTAACCCGGAAGAGCTCATTCCGGCACAGATTGCACATCTTAGCATTGATTTCAACGTTCATAGATGTACCGGAAACGGAAACCGAAGCCTTGTACACCCAATTACCGTTGCAGTCTCGATACTCATTACTGCAAAGACAGTTGCAAGCCATAGTATCACCTCCTTCCATTGAGGATGGGATTAGTTGCAACCGCAACCGCACGAGGGATACGACTTCACGCCACAGCCTGTAACGATGCTGTTAAGGGTATTGTTGACCTGCGAAAGCTGATTGTTGGTCTGGCAGCCCACGGCATTGACGATCGCCTGAGTGTGGAGAGCCTGAATCTCATTCGCCTGATCGGTGATCTTCTGCTGATTGATAGCGGCAAACCCTTCACGGATAAGCTGTGCATTCGCATTGGTCTGCTGAGCGATGAAGTTGAGTCCGGCGCGATTCTCACCAGTATATTCGCCTTGCTGGAAACAGGTCTGACAGCCGCCGCCTTGCATCGCATTGCCACAGCTTCCAAATCCATTTCCGAAAGCGTTGTTTTTACCAACGAGATAGCCGCCGATACCACCGATTACAGCGCCCCAAAGCGGCCCCCAACCGTTACCCGTGTTGTTTGTGACTGTTTCGTACATAATCCGTACTCCTTATTGCGCTTTATTACTATCTGAATCAGAGCTTGCGCCAGCTTCCGATTCAGCCCACGGCGGCTTACCGCCGACTGTGGTACGTTCAACTTTAGGCATCCCATTAGTTTCTTCCGGTTCTTCCGGTATAAGACCTGCGGCTTTTGCTTTCGGTATAAATCTTTCAGCAACATTATCAGAGAGAACTTTCAGTTTCTCTATAGTTGTGTCTTTCCATCCACGGTTCTTTCTGAATGAAATACATACGTCCATAAGGGAGTACCCGGAAAGACTGGCGGCGGCAATTTCAGATTCCCAATCTGCAAATCCAAGAGCAAGCCCTCCCTGATAATACCTATCAAACATTGCTTGTTGCTCAGCAGCTTTATTGACAAGACCGGGGCCGTTGTTGACGGTATCGATAAATGTATTGAAAGATTTGATAACATGATCTGCCGGTTGTCTGAATATGGATTCAATCTTAGCTTTTGTGCTAGGATTATTCATAATGAAAGGCATAATCAAATCTTGAAGATTCATTACTCTTCCTCCATGAGATCATGTGCAAAACTGGAAGTCTGAAACTCCATAGCTTCGTAGATCACTTCGGCGAAAGTAACCCAATCACCAGTGACAACGGCTCTACGGATGGCATGAGCGATTTCGTCTTTCACTTGATCTTCCGTTTTCGGTTTGAAATCGAGGCAGAACACGTTTCTCAAGTTTTCACGGGCCTTATCGTGCATCTCTTCAATGTATTCGGATGCTTTGTCGCACATGTGAGAATACGACCGCATATGATGCTTAGCGATCAGTTCAATATCCGAGCAGTGAAGTTCGACCTCTTTTCCGTCATGCAGCTTAAATTTTACGAGTTCCATATGACCACCTCAAAATATTACATCTAACGAGTGAATTCCCGTTGACTGGTGATACATTATTGCAATCGTAATTGTAATGCAAAATAAAAAGAACATGACTATTGAAAATATCAATAGTCATGTTTAAAGGAATTTAAAATCGAGAGAATGTCTCGAAAAGCTGTTTTATCGAATTTTAGAGACTTGTCCGGGTATACCTCATGGCGCAACCACAGCCTCCTGCGGCAATGATTGCATACTTGATTTGCGTTCATCTCCTCTTTTGGGAAGTATTTACCGCAACCACCTTTGCAGCGTACTCCCCTATTACACTCCTCTTTGTGTCTTGCTTGTTTAAAGATGTAATCATGTAAGCATACCAGTGTAGCGTAATCGTAATGGTAAATCGGTCTACCGAACGCGGTCTTAGTTGTGAACACAGGATCGATCTCAAGTTTCGAAAGCAGCCATCTAAGCGTTTTATCCGGCAGTCCGGTTATTTTCATAAGCTGTTTTCGGGTATAAGTTTCCATGTAAAATAACCTAAAATCGTGTCACTGTGATGTCACTGTGACATCACAGTGACATTAATTTCGACTCCTAGACAGGGTTTGCCGCGCGTTGTCGTAGGCGCGTTTGGCATTATCTGCGGTGGTTTGCATTTCTTTCATCTGTGACGTGAACTCGGAAAGTTCTCGTTGAGTAGACGCAAGATCACGATTCAAGATCAAAACCAAGATAAATGCGATCAGGGCTAAAGTAATTGTCAAGAGGTGGAAGGCGCTGCTTGCGATAAACAAAATCATGATAACCGTTTTGTTTGAAACCACTTGTTTATCAACGCTGTGCTGAATGTGTTCTTTGAATGCTTCCCAATCATTCATCTGTTCGATATCAGACTTCAATGGATTATTTTGGAGCATACTCATTCCCTTATTTAGTAGTTGTGCAGTCACATACAGAGTGAATCCACTTAATTACTTCCTGTGTATCAAACGGTTTAATGCCGTCTGCGTCAATGTAAGCGATCGGTCGTTTCCGATAATAGGTAAACGGAAATTTGTTGTGCAAGTGCAAAACCCTTTCCGGGTACATTGCCGCGGCCATACAGAGGGTTCCGGAGTTTACCCCGATGAATGCTTGACACTGCTGTAAGACACCTGTAAACGCTGTTACAGACGGTTCTACACCGCGCGTAGAGCAGTTTACAAAGTCATACGGTTCATTCTTGACATTATACTGCGCGTGACGAAAGTATATTTCAATCGGAACTTTACCGCATGATTGGATAGCCTGCCACACTTGTTTAGCAACGTGGTACGGAATATTGTAGTTTGGATTGCTATTGCACATAAAGGATACTCCGATAAACGGAGACCGTACCTTAGGCGGTTGCCATGTGAAATCCAAACTCAAATCAAAATCAATTCCAAGCTCATGAATGCAGCAGCATTCCGGTTTGGAATACTTTTGAAATCTGTAATCCGTTGGAGTTTCGTGAAATACGATTACAAACACGTAGTCATAGTACGCAGGCTCTTTCGGTTGCGGAAAAATATCAGTTCTCCCTTCGGCCCATTGCACTGCAATTTCACTTTGCGGAAACAATTCCACAAGTTTTAAGTATAGTGGCATAAACATGATGTCATCCCCCAATCCATGAGGAAAATACAAGAGAGCTTTACAGCCCTCTTTCAAGTAGTCAGCCACTTTCTTTTTGCTGAAATTTCTAATTGTAATCATGTTACCGCTGTTTAATAAACAAATGAAACTGCATTGAAGACATACGGCTTAGATGGATCAGCGAAAATCCTGCTTGATTTGCCAAGTATGCGAGGGTTTCTTTTGCGTAAAGCATGACATGACCAACTCTCGGACACGTGTAGTAATTTTCACTCACTTTCTCCATCTCATCCGTCACATCTGTACTGACAAGAAGAGCACCGCCCAAATACAGCATGGCACTGAACTTTTTGAATGTCTCTACGATATCATAGTCATGTTCAATGACTTCTGTGCAGGTTACGAGATCATACTTGTCTCGCAGAACTTCCGGATCAGGGCGGTAGTAGGGATCATGCCCGTAGATATGCTTGAAACCTTCTTTGTTAAGCTTATCCACCCAAATCCACGACCACATCCATAGTCAAGGATGTATGCATTAGATTTCAAATAATTTTGAAATTCATCATGCATTAAGCGATACATAGCGCTGGGTCTGTTACCGTTGGCATTCATGATATCGCTGTCGTAGCTTACATATCTGTCATTGTAAACCTTGGCAATGAAATCATCGCTTGTCCAATTACGTTGTGTTTTCGAGTAGTAAAGTTTACATACTCCACAGTGATTGTATTCTACGTCAGGGTCAGCGTTTGATCCGTCAAAGTTTGGTTTTCCGTTCCTGAAAGGAACTTTAAACGCAAACTCAGTCAAAGACCCACAGATGGGACAGGTATCGATGTTAGTTTTCATCATTCCCCGTTATCTAATTTGTGTTCAATACGTACAAGAGAAGATCGGAATTCCCCACACCTGTCTTTGCAGTCAGAGCGCAATACATAATCTTCTCTTGTCTCATGTAGCAAATCTGAGATTTCCTTAACGGTGGACGTTAATTCTTTGAGATTGGGACGGTATACAAATGCGGCAATTCCCCAAACCGCCCCGACGATACCAACAATATACGATATAGTTTCATACATCAAGCGCGCCCTCCGTTTTGTTTTTAATATAACGCGTTTGGGTACGAAATGCAAACTTATATGTGTATCTTACTGCGCTTTTGTGCCATTTTCCTGCGGTTTAGAGGCATCATCTTCGTTTACGGGGATGACTGTACCGTTCTCAGCTTCGGGCTTGGTAGTCAAGCGGTATTGCCAGTACAGTTTCATGACCTCGACATACGCTTTTGCCATCTCAGGGTTTTTGTCCGCGAGGTCAACAAGATAGCCGGTGATCTGCGGGCCAACTTCCCTACGCAGGCGTTTCACGCCTTTTCTTTTTCCCGGTGGCATTGATAACCCCGCGGCCGGGACCGACAGGCGAAGGGAGGCGGCGGGCGGATTCGCAGCCGCGTCGAGCGTCAACGCCTCGCGCCAATGGCTACCGGGCTATTCTACCTTAAAATGGCGACGCTCCTTAAATTCCTCTTTTTTGCCTTTGTTCCAGTTGCTCACCGGGCGGAAGTAGCCGCAGACGCGGCTGTAAACCTCACATTTTTCCCCACATTTACTCATTGGCGGCCTCCTTCTCTTCCTTCTCCTCCTTGTTCCTGGTCTGGATTTCAGAGCTGTTGGAGCTGACGCCGGAGAGGTCGGCGGAAAGGTCGCTCTTGGTCGCCTGAACGATCCGGGCGATGCCCGGAAGCCCCTGCTGATTCGGCAAAATCGAAAGCGCCCCCTTGTTGACCTTGCCGGCAAAGATTTTGCCGTGCGGCGTCGGGTCATCCATAGTACCGCTCGATACGGAGATATAGACCGCCCATCCATCTTCCCACAGAACCACAGTTTTGCCCTGCGTGGAGGCGGTAACGGTCTTGATGACGCTTTCGGAACTTTCGGTCTTTTTGACGATGTTTCCGGCGGCGTCGTATTCCGTGATCGTGCTGTGCGTCGAAGCACATCCGGCAGCCAGAAACAGGGCGGCAACGGCGGCGGCAAAAGTGAAAAACAGTTTACGCATTTTCGGTCTCCTTATGTTTCGATTTGAATGCGAATGCGCCGAATTGACGCAGTTTGATGTAAAACTGCAACATCACGAACTGCACGATGTATCGGCGCGGATCAAACCGGCTGTAGTGATGATTTGCAAGTTTGATTCCGTTGTCCAGCATTTCGATATCCCAGCTTGCGTTCTCCCGGCTGACGTCGACGACGTTCAGGCCGTCCGTATAGCTGAGGTTCGCCGTCGCATTCTGCGGATCGAGCCCGGCATTGATCCGGGTTCCGAGTGTGAAGGCTCCCGTGTTGTGGCTGCATCCCGGCAGCAGCAGCGTGGCGCGATGACGGTGAGGGCGATGATGATTTTTCTCATGGTTTCAGTCTCCTTTGCTGGTTTTGCACGGGCATTCGGCCCGGCGCTGGTCGCACACTTTGTACGACACTTTATGTTTATCGATCTTGTTGATTTTCCGGATCATCCTGTCCGCGTTCGATGCGTTTCTGCACCCACAAGAGACCGCCGAAAATCGGCACGATGATCGCCAACATTTTGGCGATTGCTTCAAGATGCTCCATTGGTCGCCTCCCTGTATTTCCACGCCCAGCCGCCGAATTCGCGCAGGATCGCGTGAAACTTCCGCATCTGTTTGCGGACCCAGTAGCGGCGCGGATCATACCAACCGTAGCGGTAATTCGCCAGCTTCAGGCCGTTTTCAAGCATCTCGTCGTCAGCGTCCTTGCGTTCCGCTTCCGTACCGCCGAGCGCGTAGCGGATGTCGTGAATATCGGCAGCAAGCACAAGGGTCGGATTCAAGCCGCTGATCGCCTCCCGCAGCCAATCAGGCATCCAGTCCGCGCCGATGCCGTTGCAGACGCGACAGGCGCGTTCGCGGTCAAGCAACAGTTCCGCGCCGGAAAGTTTCGCTGCTTTCGCAAGCGCAATTTTCTCTTCAATTTCATTCAGACTGTACATCCGCCGCCTCCTGTTCCGCCTGTGCCTCTGCCGATTCCTCCATTTTCGCCCGGACTGCTTCGAGGGTCAGATCGAACGCGGCGAGCCAGGCCGGAACGCGCGGGTCCATCAGGTCGATCTGTCCGCCGGGAGCGGCGTCGGAGGTCAGCAGCGCCAGTCCCGCGATGCCCTGCTTGAAGGTCTCCGGCTTCTGCAGCGCCGCCGCCAGCTGATCCGCCGGAAGGAGCGCGTAGAGCGCATTGATGAACGCCTCCTTGCCGACCCATTCCTCCGTCGGTTCCGGCTCGGGCAGTTCGATGATCTCGCCGTCAACGATGTCCAGGCGCGAAAGCGGCAGCGTGCTGTCGCTTCTCAGGTAGCCGTGTGCGGCGTAGTATTCCGCGCCGCGATAGGGCGGGATGGGCGACTCCTCGACGTATCCGTTAATTTTTCGTATGTATCTCATTGGTTCCTCCTTTTTTATGCGATGATGCAGGCCGGAAGCACATACCTGGACACCAGGAACGATGTGGAAAAAATTCCGGTGCGTTCAATAAAAGCCACATAGTGTGGCTGTGACGTGTTCGCGGAACGCAAATACCACGATGCAGAGTTTCCGGCAGCATTATATTTGATCCGGTCCGCGTCCGTCGCGTCGATGTATTTCGCCATCTGCACGCCCTCGGCGACGCCGTTGTTCGCGTCTCCGAAAATCTCGGTCCGGCTCGGCAGCCAGAAGCGGTCGACGGTCTCGACGCTGCCGCCGCCGTCCGCGTTCGGAAGCGCGGTCACGAGGCGGGCCGGGGCAACCGCACTCAGAAAATCGGCGGGAAGGTCGGCCATGAATCCGGCCAGCGTCGCGGCGTAGGCCGGGGCGGCGTCATATTCGTGCTGTGCCGTCCACCACTCGCCCGGAGCGGCCGCGCTGTTCAGCCATTGTCGAATTGCCGACCAATCCCACCGGTTGCAGCCGTATTGCGCCCGGTTCGCGTCCGGGTTTCCGGGCTCCGTCGCGTCGAATTGCAAGTTGGTTACCAGCCGCACCGGAAGCAGCGTCATGCTGTGTGTCAGCGCGGCGTCGGCCGGTTCAGCCTGGTCGAAGCCCGTGACCTCGTACTCGATGGTCCAGCGCGGAGTTGCGACGGTCAGCACGTCGCCGACGGCGAAGTAACGCTGCGCCCGCCCGCGCCGCACGACATCCCGAATCCCCGCCCACGAGAGCGGCTGCTTCTTCGGCGTCAGCGCCGCGATTTCGGCGGCGGAAAGCGCACGGTCGAACAGCAATCCCGAATAGACCTTGCCGGTATATGGCGGCCAGCCGCCGGTGAATGAATGACCGGCTATGGAGAAGCACCTGGCGTTCACAGCTGCGTTTCCGGTCGGGACGGCGTAAATGGAGGCGTTTCCGATCCGCACGCCGTCGAGATAAAGGGTCGATGCAGTCAATGGCGCTGCCGGATCGACCTCCACCACGCCGCAGCATATGTGACGGCCGGACAAACGCCCGGTCAGGGTTGCATTGACGACGTGCCGCCCTCCGGCGACCTCCTGGGACAACTGAAGCCGCGCGCTGCCGGAAGAGGCAAGGTAATAACCGATCGAACAAATCGGAGGAGTACCGCTGCCGATCAAAGCGCCGCCCTGTCCCGCCAGTTCCTGATGACATTCCATCGTTGTTGTTTCAGGAAACTCCGCCGCTTCGAAATCGACGACGACCGTGTAACTCGACACTTTCCCGCGCAAATCCAGCGCGGTATCGACCCTCGCCGGCTGCGTTTCGTCCGCCGCCTCGAACGCTCCCCGGTCAGTGCGGACGTTCGTTTTCGTGATGAGCCGCACCCTTTCCGCTTCGGACGGATAAGACCAGACAACTTGATTGTCAGTTAAATCCGTGATTTGAATTTTATACACGTAGCCGCTGTTGCAATTTGGAAGCCCGACAGCGGCGGTTCCGGTTCGGGCGAACTTATTTGAAGTTGCGTATTGAACCCCATCGACATACGTTGTGATTGCATTTCCTTCAATTCTGGCTTCAAATGCGTGCCGACCCGGCAACCAGTCAGTCCCCGTGTAAAAATTTAAACTGGCATACGTGCCGCTGGGGTCTCCCTCGTTTCGCAGCAAGTTGGTGAAAAATTTTATAGTGTGGTCAGCATGATAATAAACACCGAACGGCAACTTGTCCGTACCAGCATAAAATAACGAATTTTCCGTTCTCTCCGAAACGCGATCCGCCTCGATAAGGAAACTGTAATCATGCGTCGGATCGAGTGCTTCCTGCACCACCGCCTGACAGTCATAGAAAGCCTTGGCATTCTCGGCAAAGTTTTCAGGAACGGGCGACGGCCACGGATTCGACGTGTCGTACAGATCGGAGTATGCGGCCTGCCAGACGGCCGTTCCCGTCGTGTCGTTGCGGATGGAAGCGGCGAAAATGTTTCCCGGATAAGTTGTAGCTCCTGACAAAGAAGTCACTGTTGCCCCATCAGGAAGAGGCTTGGTCTGGTCTTTTACTGTGCTGCCGTCACGGGCATGAACAACCATGCGAACATTCTGACCAGTCTTGATGACTTTAATGCTGGCGACATTTTCCAATATGTGTGAAGTTCCCACAGGATACAACGCGTCTTTTGTTCCGTCCGATTTCAAAATCCGCACGCAGGGCTGATGACCTTTAGTAGAGTCATAATAAATGCATTGCATACAGCCAATGTTGATTGTGCCATGAACGTTTTTCCTAAGCAGTGTAAAATCGACAGACAATGTAAAATCATCTGTTCCGATTCCGTCCTGAGCGGTATAAGAATCGGTAAACGTCATCGGGTCTGCCGCAAAATTGCGCGGCGTCGGAGGACGCAAACGGCTCCACCAGGAGCCGCCCCGGTCGGGCGTCAGGCAGAGCAGGCAGGACGGGTCCTGCGCGGCGTCGGTGATCGGGTCACGCATCATACTGCACCTCCAGAATGACGCTGAGGACGACCGCCGTGACGGGGGTGTTCCCGGAGTCTTTGAGGGTGTCGCGTTCGTCGTCGGCGTCG